>JAEEGF010084703.1_pt1 | contig 23753 bp, 23 predicted proteins | sample 9134171 | NCBI WGS metagenome assembly JAEEGF01 (sample SAMN16246542, study PRJNA631951) | gut metagenome | biome: gut microbiome; feature: rumen; material: AP-attached | host: Bos | place: Iran: Karaj | collected 2018-10
TGTCAAAATCGTATTTTCCCATAGCCACCATATCCTGTTTTGTTTATGATAATTGCTCCACAGCGAATGAGCCGTGGAGCAACCCTTAATATTTTATGAAAAAGAAACTATTATAAAGCCTTATCAATCTGCAAAAAGAGGTGTGGAGAGATATCTGTCTCCTGAATCCGGAAGAAGAACTACGATGTTCTTTCCCTTGTTCTCTTCTCTGCCAGCTACGATTGTTGCTGCCTTAAGTGCAGCACCTGATGAAATACCAACCAGGATTCCTTCTGAAACCGCAAATCTCTTGCCCTCTGCAAATGCATCCTCGTTTGAGATTGCGATGACTTCATCGTAAACCTTGGTGTTAAGTGTCTCTGGAACAAATCCGGCTCCGATACCCTGGATCTTGTGAGGTCCCGCTGTTCCCTGTGAGAGAACGGGACTTGATTCGGGCTCAACAGCGATGATCTTGACATCCGGATTTAAATCTTTAAGGAACTCACCGACACCTGTGATGGTTCCACCTGTGCCGACACCTGCGACAAAGATATCAACCTGTCCGTCTGTCTGCTTCCAGATTTCAGGACCAGTGGTCTTTCTGTGGATAGCAGGATTTGCCGGATTTACAAACTGACCAAGGATGATTGCACCTTCGATCTCCTTCTCAAGCTCTTCAGCCTTCGCAATGGCGCCCTTCATTCCCTTTGCACCTTCTGTAAGAACGATCTCAGCACCGTATGCCTTAAGGAGATTTCTTCTCTCAACACTCATTGTATCCGGAAGCGTGAGGATTGCTCTGTATCCCTTGGCTGCTGCCACGGCTGCAAGGCCGATTCCTGTATTGCCGCTGGTAGGCTCGATGATTGTTGCTCCGGGCTTTAATTTGCCGCTCTTTTCAGCATCCTCGATCATGCTGAGTGCTACTCTGTCCTTGACCGATCCTGCAGGATTTAAGTACTCGAGCTTTGCAAGTATTGTTGCTCCTGTAACTCCTGCATTTTTACTGTAATTATTAAGTTTAAGAAGAGGTGTTCTTCCGATAAGTTCCAATGCGCTTTCTTTTATGTCTGCCATGATGTTTTCCTCCAATCAGATTATATACTCTTGTTTTGATATTTAGATACTATCATGGGTAAAGAACTTTGAAAATTAAAGAAAGCTTATCGTAAGGTATAAGGCCTCCTTATCTTATACATATATTACAGTCTTCCGAGCACCGCCTCATCAACACTGAGTCTGAGCGGCGGATGAGGTGTCTGATCTCCGTATCCCACATCAACATAAGTCACAAGTCTGATGTAATCAGGCAGATTAAACTTCTTCTTTAATCTGTCGCAGAATTCATCGTTGGGGAATGTGAGCCATACTCCCTCAAGTCCTGCTGCGTGAGCTGCAAGCACGATGTTCTGACCTGCTGCACCGGCATCAAGAAGCCTGTTCCTGTTTGGTGTAAAGTCGTTAGCTCTGTAAGCTCTCATATCCTGGCAGATAACAAGATGGATGGGACCTCCGGGAACATCGCTTCCCTTAAAGAGCCCGGGCTCATTCTTTTCCCTTACCACCAGATATCTTATTGACTGAACGTTGCATCCGTGTGCTGCCCAGAGTCCGGCGTCAAGGACCTTGTTTATGATCTCATCCGGAACATCCTGATCCTTGAACTCTCTGACAGATCTGCGCTCGTAGAGGATCGTGAAGAAATCCTCTTCCATCTGTTTGGTCACTTCGTGTGGCTTATACGGTGAAAGATCTACCGGCTCACCCTTTGAGAGCTTCTCTGCACTCTCAACCAGGAAAGTGACATATTTGTACTCAGGAAGATCATGTGAGAGTCCCCTTCTGTCCCATACTCTTAAAAACTTCTTGGCTATATCCGCCTGCTTATCGCTGAGAGTTTTGCCCCTGTACTGGTTTGCATAAAGCTGTATCTCCAAAGTATGGTGGCTGCGCTCTCTCATTCTTGCCCTGAACTCTGTCTCATCCATCTCAAAGAGCTCGTCCTCTGTGAGCGCTGAATTTCTCTGATATATGGCCATTACCTCTTCAAAGGGCTGGTAGTCCATGCAAGTATCATGAAAACTATTGTAATTAACGTCTGACATATTTCTCCTCCCTCCAATCAGATAACAAAATCATTGTCTGTCTTGACAGCGCCTCTGCTGATATCCGCTACGATCTTCGATGCTATATGTACAAGGTATTCATCACTTCTGCTTCTTGGATGAGGCGCATTGATCCTGTACTCGCTTTGTATCACACTGGGCCTTGGGCTCAGAAGAATTACTCTGTCCGAGAGAAAGACCGCTTCGTTGATGTCATGTGTGATGAACAGCACCGTTTTCTTTTCCTTCTGATGGATCCTGACAAGCTCCTCCTGCAGTGTGCATCTTGTGAGATGGTCAACTGCACTGAAGGGCTCGTCCATAAGTGTCACCTTGGGATTCATTATGAGCGTCCTGGCAATGCCTGCTCTCTGACGCATTCCGCCTGAGAGCTGTGAAGGATACTTCTCCTCAAAGCCTTTGAGATTCATCAGATCAAGGTACTTATCAAGCCTGGATTCCTGTTCAGCTTTAGGAACTTTTGCAACTTCCATGCCGTACAATATGTTTTTCTTTACTGTCTTCCATGGGAAAAGAGCTGCATCCTGGAATACCACTCCTATGTCCCTGCTGGTTCCGGTTACAGGTTTTTCCCCAATGATAACCTCTCCGGAAGTCTGGCTGTGGAGCCCTGCAACTATCTCAAGCAGTGTACTTTTTCCGCAGCCTGATGGGCCTACAATGCTCACAAACTCTCCATCTTCAATTTCAAGATCAATATCCTTAATAGCTTCAACGGGATTTCCGTCAGCATCCACATATGTTTTGGCTACATTTTTTATCAGAATCTTTGGCATGATATGTACCTCTCATTTTCAAGTATTAGTTAGCCGGCTTCTGAAGTCCTAACTCATCAGCTGCCTTCTGGGCAAATTCGTTTGTATATGTTCCTTCAGCTGAGATGCCTTCATCAAGCCATCCATAGCTCTGAAGATACTCAATTGTCTTTGTGAGACGATCCTCAGGAATAACAGGATAGTCAGCCCATACATCGATCTCAGACTCTACAGCCTGCTTAAGAAGCTCTTTGTCAGTGTTCATGTAATCTGCTGCCCACTCGATAAACTCATCAAAGTATTCGTTCTTAACTTCCTCGTGAACCTTGTAGTAAGCTGTGATGAACTTCTGAAGTCTCTCAGGATCTTCGTTGATGATCTTGTCTGAAGCAATGATTGTTCCTGTGTAGTAGTCAGGAATATAATCCCATGCTCTTCCAAGAGGATGGCCGATACCTTCATTCTCGGAAAGTGTTGCATATGGGTTGTGAATGATCGTTGCATCAACTTCGCCGGATGTAAGTGTTGCATAAGCATCCTGATAGATTCCGTTGGCAACAAGTGTAACGTCATCTTCTGAGATTCCGTTTGCCTCAAGCATCTTGAGAACCGAAAGCTTCATTCCGCCGCTGGCGCCCTGTGTACCGATTGTCTTGCCCTTAAGGTCCTCGAAGCTCTGGATGTCATTATTGGCAATGAGCCAGAAGCATCCCTGATATCTCCACATGTTACCCACAAGCTTGGCAGGAACACCGTTCTGGATTGCAGGAATATATGTACTTGGATCGCCATCTGCCACTTCAACATCTCCCCTTGAGATCAGTGACAAAGCCGCATCATTAGATTCGAAATCTGTGATATCAAATCTTACTCCCTCTTTTTCATAAAGCCCTTTTTGTATAGCGAAACGGTTTACAGCGCCGGTCATACCGATTGCAAAGTATGCTTTGATAGTAACAAAGTCATCCTCTGACTCTGCAGTCCCTGCTTCTGTGCTTTCTGATGTTGTTGCATCAGTAGCTGATACTGTCTTTGTTGCTGCATCTCCGCATCCTGCCAGTGCAGACAATGATAAAACTGCGGTTAATAATGTTGCGATGATTCTCTTCTTCATAACTTTTTCTCCTCTTTTCTTTCAAATTTTGTTATTTAAACCCTTCTCCATTTGTGACATACAGCGTACTCAATCAGAGAAATGATTTTAACGAATATTACGGACATAACGGTTATCAGTACTATCAAAAAGAAAACTCTCGGTGTATTCAAAAGCCCCTGAGCCTCTGAGAGCAGATATCCTACTCCCGCCTTTGCCGACTGCATCTCGGAAAAGACAACTCCGGTAAAAGCAGTAGCTGCTGCCAGCCTCAGTCCGTTGAATATGGACGGAAGTGCCGATGGGATGACCACCTGGAAAACTGTCTGAAATCTGCTTGCTTCAAATACTCTTGCCACCTTCAGGTAGGACTCCTTACACTGCTTGGCTCCGGTCACCGTGTTGTACAGTATTGTGAATACCGAGAACAGAAATATCAGTACTACCTTTGAGAGGAATCCGATTCCGAACCAAAGGATAAGGAGCGGCAGGATTGCCACCTTCGGAACTGCCATTATTGCTGAGCAAAAGACATTTCCGAATTCTTCAGTCTTTGGAAACAGTGTCCAGATAATTCCAAGACCTATTCCGACAACTGCAGCTATTCCGTATCCAACCAGGATTTCTTCAATACTTACCAGGAAATGCGGAAGCAGTGTTCCGTTTGTTATGATCTTTATCCCCTCAGCGATTATGTCTGTCGGTGCTGCCAGGAATACTTTGCTTACTGCCCCTGACTTTACTGCTGTCTGCATGTATATAAGCAGTGCTGCAAGTGTTGCTATCTGAAACGCATTTATCAGTGTGAACTTTTTCTTTTTACTCTTTGCTGTCATAGGTATATTCCCCTTGCTCTACTTTTTTGCTTCCAAAGTACTCTCTCAAACATGCGGTTCCTTTGTTAATGACGTTCTGCGTTAACCTGTGCGACAACTTATGTGTGAACGTCTCTATTGTTGTTGTATCGATAACATCGCAGTAGAAAGGTGCAAGTTCGCTAAACCACGGATACTCTTTGATGTATCCCCTCCAGACCTCAGCGTATGGGCAGTGGTCCTCTCCCCATTCAGGGATCCATCCGTCAAATGGAAGATCTATGACTGCCATAAAGTCATCAACTGTATCTGTCCCCTTCCCTTCAGCGATAGCTCTTTTCCTCATCTGCTCTGCTCTGTCCTTACCAAGCTCGTACACTGTCTTTTGAACAAGCCTCTTTGTGGTCTCAGGTCCGAACTCCTCGTAAAGTGTTTTTGTAAAGTGGAAGTACTGCATTGCAAACTGTCTTGCCGCTCTTCTCACCTGATCGACTTCCCGCTTTCTTGATACGGTACCTTCTAAAATTGATTCATCCTTTGCCATATTCTCCTCCCACCTTGTAATTATTTATATGAACCTTCCTCAACTTTGTTGAAGGAATCCATATATGCCACATATTCTTCTTTATTCTTAAACTTAGGGTTATATCCGTCCCTGATGCTCTTTCCGATGGCTGCTCCGTCCTTTAAAAGCCTGTATGCACTTATTGCAAACATCTTGGCTGTCAGGATATATGCTGTCTCCTCATCGACGATATCGAAATTGTCCTGATGAAGTCCTCCGACCATTCCTCCTGTCTTAAAGGTGATGACGGGGAGAAGATGCTGAACATCTCCTACATCGGTCGATCCGTTGGTGTGAGAGCTCTTTGGTACAACTTCAAAGTTGTGACCCGTGAGTTCATTAAATGCATCCACCATTTCTTTCGGCGCTTCCTGAGGAATCTCCGGAAGGTATCCGGGCATCGTCTCTATCCTATAGTCAGCTCCCAGTGCCATTGCTCCTGCTTTAAAAGATCTGTCGGTCTTGAGCGCAGCATCTGAAAAAGCTTCAAGAGTTCTTCCTCTTACCAGTGTCTCTATAACTGCCTCGTCAGGAACTACGTTTACCAGGTTGCCTCCCTTTGTCAGGATCGGATGAACTCTTACGTTGTCCTCATCCCTGAAGGTCTCTCTGTTGAGGCCAAGTGCCTGAAGTCCGAGTGATACAGCTGATAGAGCGTTTACTCCCTGATCCGGAGCAGCGGCTGCATGAGCAGCTTTTCCTTTTATCCTTATCACCTTTGATACAAATCCGTTGCAGCTTCCGGAACCGATCCTGTTTCCCTTCTCATCTATATGATGAGCAATTGAAAGGTCTATATCATCGAAGGCTCCTACGCGGATCAGCTCACATTTACCACCGCCGTACCTTATCTTTCCCTGCTCTATGAGAGTGTTTTTAAATTCCACCTCTCCGTATTCCTCTGCAGGTATTGCAAAGAACTCAACCTGTCCGTCAAGCTTTTTTGCAATCTCCGGAACACTTAGTGCAATGGCAGCTCCGACAATTCCTGTAAGCTGTGCGTGATGTCCGCAGCAGTGAGCACTCTCTGTTTCCTTATTTGCATATTTGTGAGTGGGGATCCTCAAGGCGTCGAGCTCACCCATAAGAGCCAGTGATAAGTTTTCTTTCTTATCCTCATTAAGGAATGCCTTTGCTCCTGTTATTGCCAGATCATCCTGAACCCTTAGCCCCAGCTTTTTCATCTTGTCCTGAAAGGCTTTGCTTGTTCTGAACTCCTTGTAACCAAGTTCTGCATGTGTGTATATGTCTCTTGCAAATTCAAGGATCTCTTTTTTATTGTCTTCAATTGTCTTTATTATCAGTCTCTCAATCTCGTCCACTGCTCTGTCCTTCCTGCTGTGTTTTTGTTATTGCCCATTATGCTTTAGGGCTTTCTTTTTGTAAAAGACACTAATCTTATAGGTCGGTATAACCTTTCTTTATCAGCCGATAATCTTTTCAAGTTCTTTGCTTACAACATCCGCAAATACTCTGTGTCCGTCCTCATCCATGTGCTCATCGTCCACTTCGCTGGCTGTCACATAGTCTGAAGCTGCAAGGAAAGCTGTTCCTCTCCTTGTGGCAATTCCTCTGTAGACCTCTTTGAGCTCTCTGCTGGTGCTTACTGAATTTGCATCAAACTCAGGATCCTTCTCAGGCCGCCACACATCATCTCCAAGATTTATGGGCGATACCAGCAGTATCTTTTCCGGAGCCACATACTTTTCCAGAATGTCCAGACACCTCTCAATACCCTTGCCGATAACATAAGCTGAAGCATTGTAAAGAGTCTTGCAGTCATTGGTTCCAAGCATCAGGATCGCGCCGTCTATCGGGTAGTGACTCTCCAGCATAGGATCAAGTGAGCTTACAGCGTTTCTTCCCGGGCGAAGACCGTCTTCAAAAACTGTAGTTCTTCCGCACAGTCCTTCCTCAGCAATCCTGAGTTCACTATTATTGTCCTGAAGGATGCTTGTCCACCTCACACCCCAGGGATATCTCTCCTGTGGTTTTGATCCGGGAACCAGCCCCCATGTATTTGAATCTCCAAAAGCCAGAATCTGTTTCATTATTTATCCTTCCCATGATTCTCAATCAGTTCGCTTTGCTCTTTACAGTCTCTATTATCACTGGCACATCCCGTTTTGTATAAGACATGAAACTTATAGGCAGACATAAGGATTTCTTAAACGCTCCGCAAACGCAGAAAAAACCTGCAGTAGGAGCCATTCGGGTCATGACTTTTACTACAGGTTTTTATTATTTTTCGGCATTAAAACTTAGATTATCAGCCATCAGATCCGTAAGAAAACTCTTACATCTCTGAGCTGTTGGAGTAGTGCATGTGCCACAATTTCCTCCGCATAAAAGCTGGTGTGGCATCAGCTTGTAATGTCTTTCCATAGCTATCAGACATTCATGATATGGAATAAGCGGATTGATTCCTATTATCGCCATTTCAGCGTACATCGGAGCAGTTACTGCAGCTCTGAGTGTTCTTGTTATACAAGGGAATTCGAGTCCCCCCGGGATCGGATCACATACAAGGCCCATGTTTGCCTGAAGTGCCATCGATGCTGCTCTTTCTACCGCAACTCCAACTTCAACAATCGGATCATCGGGACTTGCCATATAAGCGATTGCTCCGGCAGCCATTGCATTACATACTCCGGATTCTCCGATGCATCCTCTGTCACCGGATGCGTTTGTGTGAGTGTATGCAAGTGCTCCGAGTGCTGCTGCGATAACCAGTGCTTCAAGTTCTTTTTGTCTGCTGTAGCCGCGTTCCTCTCTGACTGCATCAAGTGCTGAATACAGATATCCTCCGCCGGTTCCCATGGGTCCCGGTACTATTATGACTCCCGGGACCTTGGCATTAGTTGCATAGGCATGAGTCAGGATATGTCTTGTCAGCTGATCTGAAATAGGCTTTCCTTCATCAATGAACTTCTTCCACTTCTTGCCGTATATGGGAAGCATCGGTGTATCCTCAGCTTCATAATCAATGTCCTCCAGAGAGTGAATCTGCTTGTCAAAGATATCTCTGATCTTTGTAAAGTAGCTCCAGATCTGTTCGTCAGTCCAGCCGGAAAAAGCTTTTTCATATTCAATCGCAGCCTGTAAAAATGAAATGTTATTTTCCCTTGCGTATTTCCTCCACTCTTCCACTGTTGTAAAGAGCTGTTCTTTCCTGTCTTTTCTTGTTACAACCGGTAGAACTGCCGGAAGAAATATAACATCTCCCCACTCTGAAATGACATCTCTGTCTTTGCTGTCATCAAAGTCCAGTTCTGCAAAAATTGCTTCTTTTCCGTCCTTATCAGTAACTACGGTAAGTTCCACAAGGTGCTCCGACAGCTCTTCTTCAAACAGTTTCTGAATGGATCGTCTTCCTCCGTTATGGATGTCTTTTATCAGAACGCCATATGTATCACTCTGCCAGTTGAGCTTATAGCCGTCGACCTCGTATATCCTTATCATTCCACCGCCGACAGATGCGCCAATCAGAGTTCCTTTTGAGTTGTGCCCTATCACCTCTATTTTTACAGCTCTTTCATATCCGTAATTTTTGTCATCCAGCTTAAACTCATATGAAAGACCTGACTCTCTGGCAAGTCTGTGAGCATCAAAAAGTCTCACGTCATCCTGTGCAAATCCCTGAAGTCCTCCAAGATAGCCCCTGTCAGTCATGAAATTGCCCAGTGAATTAAATCTGCCAACATCCTCCTTTTGCAGAGAAATAACAACTTTTTTAGGGACCTCATTTATAAGGTTTCTTGCGATTCTTCCGATTCTGGCAGGTCCCGCAAAACCACCCGATGATCCGGGCTGCATGATGGGACCAAATACATCATTAAAAAAATCAGGATAAAAAAGTTTAGCCATTTTTACTCTCTCCCCTTAAGACTCATCAAGAGCCTGACCTAAATCATTTTTCAGATCCTCAATATCTTCTATTCCCACCGACAGTCTGAAGAGTGCATCGCTTACTCCCGTATGATCGCGTTGCGCCTTGGGAATAGGGCATTGCAGTGATGCATTGGGAATGCTTATAAGAGACTGCACTCCGCCAAGACTTCCTGCCTGATATATCATCTTAAATCTCTCAAAATACCTCGGTGCCTTACTGATGTCTTTTACCTCAAAAGAGATCATGCTGCCGGGGCCTTTTTGCTGGCGCTCTGCCAGTTCGTGATCAGGATGCTCCTCATCCCCCGGGTACCAAACCTTCTTCACCCCCGGAAGAGTCTTTAAAAACCTGCTGAGTTCTACTGCGTTCTCCTGCTGCCTTAAAAGCCTTACAGATAAAGTCTCAATTCCCCGAAGCGTCAGCCATGCATCATCTGCGGACAGCGCGTTACCTACCGACATCACATAAAATTCAAGCTTATCTCTCATCTCCTGAGTCGCCGTGATAATTAGCCCTGCAAGCACATCATTGTGTCCCGCCAGGAACTTGGTGGCGCTGTGGATTACAATATCCGCTCCGAGGTCGATCGGCTTTTGAAGAAGAGGTGATAAAAAAGTGTTGTCGACGATAAGAAGTGCTCCTATGCCCTTTGCAATCTTTGATAGCGCCTTGATATCACTTACTCTCAGCATCGGATTTGAAGGTGTCTCTATGAAGATTCCCTTTGTATCACCGGTGATGGCTTTTACAACCTCTGCTGTGTTCCAGGTATCAACATAGTCAAATTTTAGGCCGTATCTGCTGTAGACCTGTTCAAACAGTCTGTAGCTTCCTCCGTAGAGGTCATTTGAAACTATGATCCTGTCGCCGGGTTCAAACAGTCTTACTACAATATCAATGGCTGCGAGACCGCTTGTCACAGCAAGTGCGTCTTCCCCGTGTTCCAGCACTGCTGCCTGTTTTTCCAGAGCTCTTCTTGTCGGTGTATCACACCTGGAATAATAAAATGCCCCCTTCTTATGCACCAAAGTGTCGTGAACGTAAGTAGCGCTCCTGTATATCGGAGCGCTGACACTTCCTGTTGAATCAAATATTCCGCCGCCTCTGGCGATGATGGTATTTTCTCTAAAACTCAAATTACTTTCTTCTGACATTTGGTCTCTTCCCTTTGCTGTCCATAAAAAGATGTGATCGTCCCGCTCTCGTCAAACACCAGCGAATTGTTATCCGCATGCATGTGATTTGCAAAAAAGCAAAAAGGATATACGGGCTTTCCGTTTATTTCAATTCTGGTTTTAAATACGGGTTCCAGACTTTTTATCTTTCCGTCCTTGTAAAACGCAACTCCGACATTGGTATAAATATCACCGTATCCGGTACTTACAGGCATCTTCTCATGATCGTATATCGTTATGCTATAGACCTCTCCGCTCTCATAAAAATGAATGCACATCGGTCTGCAATCATAAGTTTTACCCCCTATTTCAAAAGACATCTTTGAAGTAATCGATGCCTCATCCTGTTGACTCCAATACGCGCTAATAGCCCCATATCTAGGGAATATCCTCCTGATGGCTCCACTCTCATAGAAGGTTACCAATTCAGTCGGAATCACACCTATGTCAGTTTTGATCAAAGTCTGCGCATTGAGGTAGACACTCTTGATCCTCCCGCTTTTGTATCGCTCAACTCTCTTCCGCTCTTTCCTTCTATAGCTCATAGGAGGCTCAGGAGTGTTTTCATAGTCCTCAAACTGCTTTGTGTAATCTTGTATTTTCATTACTCTCCAAGTGTTCCGTTAAGATCAAACGGATTGAAACCGTAGAACTTTGTTGCGAGTTCTTCAAGAGTTCCGTCTTCCTTAAGCTGTCCAAGTACATCTGAGATATCCTGTGTAAGCTGTGTCTCACCCTTGGCAACAATTGAGTATGTGCTTATTGAAATAAGTGGTGTGTAAGAAAGCTTGTCATAGTATTCGTGAAGGCTTCCGTCCTCAGCTTCGATGTTTGTAGTCCATCTTGAAACAGGTGTAAGGTGGCATCCGTATCTGCCCTCAGCTACATAAACAACAGCACTGGCAAAGGCATTCTCATCACTTGTATAGGAGATATCAAGCTGATTATCAGGATGCTCTTCATTGTACTTCTGATACTGGTAGGTATTACCGTCTCCTGCAAGATATGGTGCAGGCTTAAGTCCTGCTGTAGCTGCTGCCTCAAGTGAAGTAATATCAGCGTTCTCTTTACTTACAATAAGTCCGGCCGGTGATGCTCCGATGGGATTTTCAGGAATCTCATAGTTCTCTTCTCTCTTGGTTGTATAATATGCATTTGTAAGAGCCACATCATATTTTCCTGTTGAAAGGCCTGTGTAAATAGCCTCCTGCTCAGCTTCATACCACTCAAAAGTATACTGAGGAAGTGCCTCATCAACGAGTCTGAAGACTTCAACTTCGTATCCGGTCTTGTTTCCTGCTTCGTCATAATAAGAGAACGGAACTGCGTTTGCAGGTGATGCCACTCTGATTACTCTTACTTCATCTGAAGATTCCTGCTGAGTTGCCTCTTCTGCCGATGCTTCAGCAGCTGCCGGAGCTGCTTCCTGTGTACTCTGTGTGTCTGAAGCAGAAGCACTGTTTGCTGCTCCACAACCTGTCAGTGAGGTTAAAACCGCTCCAAAAGTTAACATTGCAATAATCTTTTTTTTCATATTTCTTCTCCTCTCTTTATATAACATAGTCATATCCCTCAAGAAATCTTGAAAGAAACTGCCTAGTTCTCTCTTCCCTGGGATGCATAAAAAACTCTTTTGCATCGCCCTGCTCAACAATTACGCCCTTGTCCATATAAATTGCTTTTGTAGCCACATCTCTTGCAAAAGCCATCTCATGTGTAACGATAACCATTGTGCTACCACTTTTGGCCAGATTTCTTATGGTCTCCAGAACCTCGCCTACCAGCTCCGGATCCAGCGCTGAAGTAGGTTCATCAAAAAAGATCACATCAGGTTCAACGGCAAGTGCCCTGGCAATCCCGACTCTTTGTTGCTGGCCACCTGAAAGTTCACTCGGATAATAGTCCAGTCTGTCGCCAAGTCCCACCTCCTCAAGTGCTTTCTTTGCAATCTCTTTTGCTCTGTCTTTCTTTACACCGTGTCCCTTGATCAGTCCCAGGGCCACATTGTCCAGAGCATTTTTGTTATTAAAAAGGTTGTAGTTTTGAAAAACGAAGGATGTATGCTGCCTGATCTCATGTATCTTTTGTCTGGACGCAGTATGCAGATCAGCCTCGATGTCTCCGATTGATATATGTCCTTTATCCGCTTTTTCGAAAAACTCAAGACATCGAAGCAGCGTTGTTTTGCCTGACCCGGATGCACCAAGTATGGCGATCACATCTCCTTTTTTTATGTCAAAACTGACTCCCCTTAGCACCTCATTATCCCCAAAGGCTTTATGCACGTTCGTTACGTTTAACATTTCTTCTCCTATAAACCAGCTTATTTACTTCGATGTATTTAAGTATCAGCTCAGTAATCTTTATGACAACGATATAGATTGCAAAAACACATATATACGCCTCAAAATACCTAAGGACATTTCCGCCAAGGATTCTTGCGTAACCCGTGATTTCCACAACTGTGAGCATAAACGCAAGTGATGTAGCCTTAATAAGTCCCACCAGGATGTTACCCATTACCGGCCAGGCATTTGTGAATGCCTGTGGAAATACGATGTTTGTAAGAACCTGCCATTCTGTCATTCCGACGGAAAGTCCCGATTCACGTTGTCCCTTATCGATACTCTCCAGTCCCGCCCTGATAGCTTCTGCGATTGAAACGGTTGTTGAAAGTGATAGCGCCACATAAGCGTAAAACTTAGGATTGATGCCATAAACATCGATGGCAAGTCCCAGCCTGTCCACTAATCCGTTTATCAGATAAGGCCCGAAATTAAAAATAAAAAAGATCTGAAGTATTACCGGTGTCCCTCTTATCAGAGACATGTAGACTTTTATGATATTTGAAAGAATCCTCACGTTTTTGTAATTCACATATGCAAAAACAGTTCCTACTATCAGAGATATGAGCATTGACACTACTGTAAGCTGCAACGTCACAGGCAGATAAACCACAATCTGAGGAAATGATTCAGTTATAAATTCCCAATCGATATTCATACCTTCTCCACAACCTGTTTATGTCTGTACCTGAGCCTTTTTTCCAATGCTGCAAAAGATTTTTCCAGCAGCACAGTGATAGGCCAGTATATAAGAGTAAGTGCAATGCACATATCAAGAGCATATGCATTGAGATCCCTCGCTGCCAGGAAATATGCCTGTCCCAGCACATCTCTAAGGCCTATGATGTAAGCAAGTGCCCCTTCTTTAAAAAGAAAAATGATAGTATTTCCGACATTGGGTATCGAGTACCTTACCATCTGCGGAAATATCACATAGATGAATGCCTGTACCCCCGTCATTCCGACTGATAATGCAGCCTCTGTCTGTCCTGCGTTTACCGAGTTATAGGCGCTCCTTATTATTTCCGATGACGAGGCACCTATATTGATGGTGAATGTGATGATCACAAAAACCACTGTCGGCAGACTGTTTATATACCTGTTTACACTGCCTGTAGTCACTGCTGACAATCCGTAAAAGACAATGAACAGAAGAATTATGGAAGGTGTAGATCTTACAAGAGTCAGATACAATTCAGAGAGCCAGTTAAACACTCTGTTGTGACTCATCCTTCCCCTGGCCACCACAAACCCCAACGCAAAGCCAAGGATCAGTGAAAAAAACACATACAGGACAGTAACCCTGATGTAAGGTAATGATTTTACAAAGTAATCTAAAATTCTGTGTAAGCTTATAGATCGCATCTGTTATTTCACCTTTAAATATTTATGTATCCTTTGAAGAAGACTCTCTATTTCACCTTCCTGTTCAAGTGTTTCTATGCCTCTTCTCAAAAAGACCCTGGATGGATATCCCCCGATTTCTTTTAACAAAAGAAATTTGCAATCAGACAATACATCCGCCACAGCATTGAGATATCCCTCATTCCTGCCGGGGCATCTGCCATCGTCAACCTCGCAAAAATCAGATGGCTCCGGTAACTTTCTTACCTCAAGTTCTGATATTCCATCATCATCCAGCTCAAATACTTTGACCTGACGCATGTCCCTGAAGCCGGTATTGTTCTGAGGACTCCCGTCATATGCAACTGCAATTTTTGTTCTTTCCAATACTTTCATCTCCGAAACTCAGTGTTCAAGGCTGGTAGTATTTGTGATCATTCCCTTGTCGAAAACTCCGGAATAAATATCTTCAATAAGTCTCAATGCTCCGTTATAACCAACGTATGAGCGGTTGACTGTGATAAGATCCTGGACAGGAACGCTGAGACATACAAGTATGCTTTTGGTCGCTGCTGCAAGTTCTCTGTCCCAGCTTGATCCGAAAATAACAGATTTGTTTTTCCTTTCATCGATGCTCTGCCTTATCAGCTTTCTTGCTATCGCGTTATCTCCTTCGAAGACAACATTTTCTCCAAGGCCTTCACGAATATTGTTAAGATTCTCTGTGATCCTCACTCTTGAAGCCTTGTCAGGTTCACTCACGTCGATGAACTTAACAACCTCCATTCCAAGCTCTTCTTCCAGAAACGCTGCAAGACCGACTCCGTAAATATCATCAGCAGCAATATATGCATCGTATGGAATAAATGTTGAATAATCCGCAAAAAAGTCTCCGACCGAGACAAAGTACTGTTTATAGCGTTTTTCTTCCTCAGCGATGAAGTTTTCAACTATATCGCTGTCAAGTTCAAGTACATTTGCAACTCTTCTTAAAAAAGCTCCGGTAGCCTTCAGTCCCACCGGCAGTACAGGCTCATGGATAAAAGGTGTTCCGTACTTTCTCTGACACAACTTAGCAGCATTAAGTCCAACCCACGGTGAAAGAACAATATTAAGTTCCGCCTTCGGAATGCTTTTCCATTCTTCTGCTCCGCCGGATCCGTATCCAAACAGGATATTAACTTTAAGTCCTATGCCTGTAAGGATTCTCTTGATCTCCTCAAGATCACCTCTCCAGTTAATGTTCTGATAAGGGATTACGGAAAAGACATTCACCAGCCCCTTTTCAACTGCCTGCTCCTCGTCACCCACAAACTGGTCTATTATTGCTTCAAGGACCAGGTTGTGCCCCTTGTAGTTATTTCCTCTGAATCCCGCTGTATCAACACCTATTACCTTCTTATTCTCTGTTGAATGATCGGCCGCTACCTGCTTAACATCATCTCCGACAATTCCTGCTGTGCAGCCTGCCAGTACAACATAGAGATCTCCGTCCATTACATCCAGCGTTGCATCTACAAGCTTTCCTAATTTCTTTTCTCCTCCGAATACAACTTCATTCTGCGATGAGTTTGTACATGGAATCTGGGCACCGCCAGCATATCCCTCTCCCTGAAAGCCCGATCCGTTACTGATATATGCAAACTGTCTTGCACTGCATCCGGGACCTGCGTGGATAATTGGTATTGCTCTGGGTATTCCCAGGACTGTCTGCTGTGCACCGAGTGCACAAGAATATTTTGCTTCCTGAATAATTCCAGCCATTTTACTCTCTCCTTGAACCGATCATCTGAATAGTCTTTCGTCTTCCAGCCACTCTTTTGTATAAGGGAATTCATTGTATTCCTTTACAGTAGCAAGAAGCTTCTTTGCCTTAAGGACATCTCTTATCTTCTCACCAAGAGTTATCAGTCCGTCATAACCGGCAGACACATTTACTTCTCCCTCTAAAATGCAGGGTATTCCAAGTTTTCCGGAAAGAGCCGGAAGGTGCATATGTCTTACGATGACAACATCCGGTTTAACTTTTTTAAGTATCTTTATAACTTCATAGGGCTGCTTCTCACAGACCGAGAAGTTTTCAACATCGCCTGCCACATTTATCATTTCCTGAAGTGAACTCTTCTCTAAGGGTTCTCCGTCTGATTTCATGTCGTGATGAAGCGTTGTGATACCTGCTATTTCAAGTCCCAGATCTGCTGCCATGCTTCCCATGTTATGGGCATATGAATCTCCTGCGTAGATATATACTCTTACGCCTTTGATCTGTTTTTTAAGCTCTTCAAGTCTTGGCGCTATCCTCTTATGCTCACTTTCTATAACTTCTTCAACTATGTCTGACTTTCCTGTCAGTCTAGCAACTTCCCTGTACCAGGCATCTGTCCAGCTGATGCCGTATGGTGAAGGAGCATGAACATGTGGTACACCAAAGTTCTTTTCAAGGACATCTGTCACATAAGTTCCAAGAGTGTCACAAATGCTTGTAGAGCATGCTGCCTCTGACATTCTGGCCACTGTATCAATATCAGCAAGAGGCACCAGATAATTGGGTCTAAGACCTATCTTTCCTAATATATCTGTGAATGTATCTGCTCCAAGGAAATTGAATATATTTACAAGATCTTCCTGTTTCTTCTCAGGCTGTTTTACTATTTTTCTTAGCAGTCCATGGAAGCCTGCATCAAAGCCCGATGACCAGACTTTTGACTTAAAGCCTTCACAGTAGATCGGGACAATGGGAATTCCGTACTCCTGCTCTTTCTCATCAGCTACGCTCTCAATATCGTCTCCTACAATTCCAACCGCACATGAGGACTGTACAAAGATGGCTGACGGATGAAATCTCTCCCATGCCGTATCTATAGCTTCCCTGAGCTTTTTAAGGCCTCCGTAAATCGTTTCTTTCTCTGATATATTGCTGCATACAATATTTGATTTAAAAGGTTCCTGCCCTCTGCTGATTGCACAGCTTCTGTTCTGAGCATCATTGGCAGGTGTATTAGCGAAGCACCCCATTGGAGAATGTACAACAACCGCAGCACCGCGAATGTGACTTACAATAGTGCATGCTCTCATCTGAGCACAGTCACTGCACTGAGAAAAACATCTTGGCCTATCAACTTTCTTTTGTTCCACAGCTCCCTGCTGCAGTTCACTTGCTCTTCCAACAAAGGATGTGATCGACCTGAGACGCCTGTCCCTTGTTTCTACTTCTGTTGTCAGCGTATTACCCATTTTCTACCTCCACGTTCGTTATCAGATCTGATAATCATCAGCCATAAGTCCGAACTCGGAGAGTATCGCCTCAAGTCTTTCCTGCTTCATAGGTGTAGGGATTACGAAGTTCTGATTATTGATGATTGCCTCTGCAAGGTTTCTGTACTCCTGCGCCTGATCCGAATCAGGCTTGTACTGGATCACCGTCTGCTTGTTGATCTCTGCTCTCTGAACGATATTGTCTCTTGGTACGAAATAGATAAGCTGCGTTCCAAGCTCTTTTGCAAAGGCCCTCAAAAGATCCAGCTCTCTGTCAACGTTTCGGCTGTTGCAGATGATTCCGCCAAGTCTTACTCCGCCGCTCTTTGCGTATTTCTGAATACCCTTGGAGATATTGTTGGCAGCATACAGCGCCATCATTTCACCGGAGGCAACGATATATATTTCCTGCGCCTTGCCCTCACGGATAGGCATTGCGAAACCACCACATACTACGTCACCCAGAACGTCGTAGAATACAAAATCAAGATCATCGGTATACGCGCCGAGGTTCTCCAAAAGTCCTATTGAAGTAATGATTCCTCTTCCGGCACAGCCTACACCGGGCTCAGGTCCGCCGGACTCAACACATCTTGTTCCTCCGAAGCCATCCTTCATGATGGACTCAAGTTCTACATCCTCTCCTTCTTCTCTTATGGTGTCCAGAACGGTTTTCTGTGCCAGGCCTCCGAGAAGAAGTCTTGTAGAATCAGCCTTGGGGTCGCAGCCAACGACCATGACTTTTTTGCCGTGTTCCACAAGACCTGCTGTCAGGTTCTGTGTGGTTGTGGATTTTCCGATTCCACCTTTGCCATAAATGGCGATCTGTCTAAGTTGTCCCATTTTTCATGTCTCCTCTTTTTCTTTTGCTTATATTGATATAAAAAAGAGGCTCACCTTATAACCCTCATGTTAATGAGAGTTATATCGGTGAACCTCCGGTTGTCCGGTCGGTTATATCATATGCCGAGTACTGTATTAGTTTGCGAAAAGTGGTGTTGAGAGATATCTGTCACCTGAATCGGGAAGGAGTACAACAATTGTCTTTCCCTTGTTTTCTTCTCTCTCTGCCAGAATTGTTGCTGCCTTAAGAGCTGCTCCTGATGAAATACCGACAAGCACTCCTTCAGCTATTGCAAATTTCTTGCCTTCTGCGAAAGCATCTTCGTTTTCTATAGCGATTACTTCATCGTAAATCTTTGTATTAAGAACATCCGGAACGAATCCTGCTCCGATACCCTGGATCTTGTGTGCGCCGGCCTCTCCCTTTGTTAGAACAGGGCTTGTTGCAGGCTCAACGGCAACGATCTTAACATCAGGGTTCTTTTCCTTTAAGTATTCACCTACACCTGTAACAGTTCCGCCTGTGCCTACACCTGCCACAAAGATGTCTACCTTGCCCTCTGTCTGCTCCCAGATCTCAGGACCTGTTGTTGCCTTGTGAACAGCCGGATTGGCTGGGTTTATAAACTGTCCGAGAATGATAGCTCCGTCTATCTCTTTCTCAAGTTCCTCGGCCTTTGCGATGGCGCCTTTCATACCCTTTGCGCCTTCTGTAAGGACTATCTCGGCGCCGTATGCTTTAAGGAGATTTCTTCTCTCAACACTCATGGTCTCAGGAAGTGTGAGAATTGCTCTGTATCCCTTAGCTGCTGCCACAGCTGCAAGACCGATTCCTGTATTTCCTGAAGTTGGCTCGATAATTGTTGCACCGGGTTTTAATTTTCCGCTCTTTTCAGCATCCTCTATCATTGCAAGAGCAACTCTGTCTTTTACAGATCCTGCCGGGTTAAGATACTCAAGCTTTGCAAGAAGTGTTACATCCTTTACATTTGCTTTCTTGCTGTATCCGTTAAGCTGAAGGATTGGTGTTCCTCCTATAAGTTCAAGTGCGCTCTGTTTAATATCTGACATATTAAGTTCCTCCCTTATTAGTTATTATCAAGAAATGTCTTCTCTGAATTTAGACTGATTCTAGCATACAGGTTTTAGCTTGCATATTTCATGAGTCTTATAGCCAAGTATAAGCATTTCCTATCACCGTTTTTATGCCTCAGACATCTCCTTCATTTCGTTAAGCAGCTTCAGGTAATCATCTAATCTTTTAAGACTCTCCCATACCGTCCCGACCATCTCAAAAGCTGCGATACCCTGTTGTTCTAGTTCGTAAACGGCTCCCGGACCTATCCTGGCTGCCAGTACAAAATCGCAGTCCCGAATGCCTTCCACTCCCCTTTTCATCTTGTCATTGTCGTGGTATCCTCCCCGACATACAGGATTCACGAACCTCTGCTCAGCCTCCTCAAAGTTTCCGCATTCATCGACATCAACTATAAGAAAGCTCTCTGATCTTCCGAAATGCTGATTGACATGTATGTTGTCAGTTGTGGCCACTGCCACTCGATATGCGATATTGTCCATCTCTTCACCTGTTTGTTTTCATTATCCGTGTGAAAAAGTATTCTTAACATTTAGTCTGTTCTTGTATACCAGCTGACTGTATTCGGATATTCCCGGAACGCCAACCGCATCGGCTCTGCAATGAGCACAGTGTCTGAATACCTTAATGTACTTTTCCGCATCCTCTCTTGCCTTTTCTATCTGTTCACATGTCGGTCTTGGAATATCGGAAAGCTTGTGCTGGGGAATCAGAGGGATTATATTGTACAAAAGAGCTCCCGCCTCTTTTACGGTCTTTGCAATGGTTTCAATGTGATGATCATTGATACCCGGTACAAGGACCGTATTTATCTTAAGTGTAACTCCTGCTTCCGCAACCTTTCTTATTCCCTTGAGCTGATTCTCTATAAGTATTCTTGCACCTTCTACGCCTTCAATGCGCTTACCGTGGTAAATGATGTAGTCATTAAGCTGCGCTTCAATCTCAGGATCCACCGCATTTACCGTAACTGTAAGGGTATCAACCCCAACCTCAATAAGCTCATCTGCTCTTTCATACAACAGAAGTCCGTTTGTGCTCATGCACTTGATGAGCTCCGGATGGCTCTTGGCAACCTCTCTGAAAGTTTCAAAAGCCTTGTCTGTTGCCAGTGTATCTCCGGGTCCTGCTATACCTACAACCTGTATGCTCGGCACCAGTTCAACAGCTCTGTCTATGAAGTTTCCGGCCTCCTGAGGTGAAATCACCTTAGATGTCACACCGGGTCTTTGTTCCACATCGTTTATTGAGCGGTCACAGAACCTGCATGCAATATTACATCCGGGGCTCACCGGAAGATGGATTCTGCCCGCATTAAATTTACACCCCCCAAAGCAGGGATGATTTCTTTCAAGTTCCTCTATTGATCTAGCCATGATCACCTCTCACCTGTTTTTATCAGAATCTCATCTTGGTACTGGCTTCAACCTGGGTTATCCTGCCGTCATGAACTGTTATCACAACTGTCCCGTACTCAGTTGCTTCAACTTTTTTGCGGATCTCCTCCCAGATTTTGTTATCCAGTTCTTTGCCTTTAGGAACAGTTTCTTTTGCCATCGCAATCTCCTATCCTCACAACCGTCATCTGCCCAATGACTACTGAATGATTAGGTAGATGATACATCCTATCGGCTTTTCTGAGAATTACGATTTGGTAATAGCTGAATATAAGAATAAATTTAGGCAAAGAAAAATAAGGCCGGGATTTACCCGACCTTATCTGTACTTAACAGGTTTATTTATTTTCACCAAATGCCAGCTTTTCAAACTCATCAGCAGGCAGAGGTTTCGAGAAATAATATCCCTGAACCATCTCGCAGCCGTGCTCTTTGAGGAACGCAAGCTGATCGCCGTTCTCCACACCTTCCGCAACCACCATGAGCTTCAGGCTCTTGGCGATGTCCAGTATCAGCTCGATCATACGGATGTCTTTTTCCTGCCTCTCCTCAGGCTTCTCAATCTTGTCAATAAAGCTCTTATCAAGCTTAAGGATATCAACCGGAATGGATGAGAGCATGTTCAGCGATGAATAACCCGTTCCGAAGTCGTCCATCTCTATGATGTAGCCCTTTTCCCTGAGCTGAGTTACTACGCCGATGATCTGCTCCGCATCATCAGTGTATGCTGACTCTGTAACCTCCAGATGGAGAGCAGACTTTGAAACACCGTTCCTCTCAATGATCTCATCTATTGCGGGGATCAGATTCTGCTCAAAGATATCCATTCGGGACAGATTCACGGAAACAGGAATGGATATGCCGTATTTCTCTTTCCACTCATGCACCTGTCTTGCTGCCTCATTCCATACATACTTATCGATGAGGCCTATTCGCCCGTTCTTCTCAAAAAGATTTATGAAGGTTCCGGGAGGTATCATGCCAATTTCGTGATGCTTCCAACGTACAAGTGCCTCAGCACTCTGCAGAACAGGCGGATCAACCTGAACATTGTATTTGGGCTGATAGAATACAACAAATTCATGCTGCTCGATTGCATTCTTAAGATCGTTTGTAAGCCTCTGCTCAAGAATTTCTCTTTTCCTCATGTCCTCGTTAAAGACCATGAGCTTCTCGTGCATTCCGCCTCGCACCATACTGCTGGCTGTTCTGGCTCTGTCAAAGAGCTCTACCGGTCCAAGATCGGATTCGTATGGCATCACACCCATCCTGATGCGTATGCTCACATTTTCGGAAAAAACATCTAAGGCCTGCTGCAGTCTTCTGTAAAGTCCCTTGTAATCATCTGTGTGCAGACAATAGATATAAAACCTGTCAGCCGTAGATCTGCAGGCGATTCCGTCATTTTCGCCGACATATTTCTTTATCTCTTCACCCAGCGCAAGAAGGACTTTGTCTCCGAAGTCCCAGCCATAAATAGCATTTACCACATGGAACTGCTCTATGTTTATGGCAATAGCATCCAGTTTATAATCAGGATGCTCATTATGCATTCTGTCGGCATATTCAAAGAAATAGTTTCTTGTATACAGCCTTGTCAGCGGATCAAGCTCTGTTGCATCGATGAGTTTTTGCCGGTCGAGAGCTCTTTTGTCCGAACGCACCTTGGCAACTGTAAGAAGAAGCATGACAAACAGGATAGCTGCTACCACTGCAAGGAAAGAAGCAGCATTATCATGAATGTAATCCGCAAAGGTGACCTTCTCTGATGTTCCGGCATAGCGCGACAAGTTCATTTCAGTCTCTGACGAATCGGCCAGGATCACCAGCTTATTCATGATAGAATATAGCTCACTGTTTCCTTTTTTTACTGCAAAAGCAAAGTCCATGCTCTGTCCCGTTGCGAAAAGGGACAGTTTATATCGTCTTCTGAGCCTGTCAACCAGGGTGATGCGATAACTGTTCACCCACGTACAGTCAGCTTCTCCCTTGGCCACTGCTTCGTAGCACTCTTCAAGTGTCGGCTCATGGATTATCGTCCATGATGGATAGTGATCCTGCACAAAAATGTCATAATTAAGACTTCCGGCAAATATTGCTGTCCTTAGATTTTCATCACTGAACAGATCAGGTGATTGCCCGGAACTTACTACAGCAAAGATCTCGGTTGACATCAGTGCTTCCGTATTAAGCAGTCCCCTGCTCTCCGCGTCGGAAGTACTTAAATGTATAGGAACGGCAACGTCTATTTCTCCGTTCTGAAGCGCCTTAAGACACTCCTCTGTCGAGCCGAAAGCAACAGTTTCAAATTCTATATTGGAGTTTTTGATCGCATCAGTGGACTTACTCAGGAAATCTCCCACAGCTCCTATCAGTACGCCCGCCTCTTCATCGGAGAAAGGCATATAATTATCTCTGTAACCGACCTTGATCTTTCCATGTTCCGAGAGCCACTCCAGCTCTTTTGCCGTAAGATATGTATCGGTCTTGGCAAACCAGATATATTTCTGAAGCAGTTTCTGGTTATAATACGGATCCTCATTCTGTATCTTGGCCATTGCTGAATTCAGCTCTTTCAGCAGATCGGGACGATTCTTGCTGACAGCGAAAAAGCTTTCGGATGAGCCAATGGAACATACAGGAACACAGCCTTCTCTGTTGCCATAGGACTCCACTGTAACATAGGCATCTATATCGCCTCTGTCCAGCATTTCAAAGCTCTCATCAACCGACTCTTCTACCGCTTCATACAGATCTATTTCTATTCCGACATTCGCAGCCCAGGTTTTGATAAAATCCGCCTGAATACTTCCTTTATCAACAACAAATCGTCTCCCTGAAAACGAGTTTATATCTTCCAGATTCATGTCGGTATTTCCAGCCTTGATAAAGATATAGTAAGTCTCAGAAGTCATGGGAATTCTGGAATAAAGGATCTGATCAGCTCTAGCTGTGGTGTAGGAAACGTCGCTCAGCATATCGATTTCACCGTCCTTCAGCTTTTGCAAAAGCTCAGGCCAGGTTCCTTCCACGTAATCGTATGTCCATTCGGTATAAGCAGATACTTTTT
>JAEEGF012309169.1_pt1 | contig 23749 bp, 18 predicted proteins | sample 9134171 | NCBI WGS metagenome assembly JAEEGF01 (sample SAMN16246542, study PRJNA631951) | gut metagenome | biome: gut microbiome; feature: rumen; material: AP-attached | host: Bos | place: Iran: Karaj | collected 2018-10
CGAATAGGCATCCTTCAGTTCGGTTGGTGAGTAGGTGGCACCGCATACTTCGCAGTTGTCGCCGTACTGATCAGCTGCACCGCACTTAGGGCAGGTTCCCTTTACGAATCTGTCAGGAAGGAACATGTTCTTTTCCGGATCGAAGAGCTGAGAGATTGTACGGCTCTTGATGTAGCCGTTTTCCTTCAGCTTGTTGAACATGCAGGTACAGATTTCCTGATTTTCCGGAGAATTTGTACGATAGTAGTTGTCATAGGTGATGTTGAATCCGGCAAAGTCTGCACGGTGTTCCTTTTCTACCTCGGCAATCATTTCTTCCGGGGTCTTGCCAAGCTTCTGAGCCTTGAGCATTATAGGACTTCCGTGCTGGTCATCGGCACATACAAAATATACCTTACGGCCGAGCATGCGCTGGAAACGCACATAAATGTCAGCCTGAATGTGTTCAAGAATATGTCCTAAATGAATGGAGCCGTTGGCGTACGGCAGGGCACATGTTACGAATAGTGGTTTTGCTGTAGAAGTCATGAATGAATAACCCCGAAAAAACTAAATTATTAACAAACGTGCGTATTCTATCACATTTTTAGTTTTATCTTAACCATAAAAAGGGGCTAAAAACGAGTAATTCATCCCAGTCCGTACGGTGACGGCAGAGGTGGTTTATCAACCGGTATTTCACGATTCCTGAAATAAGGAAAACGGCATCTCAAATGCCGTTTTCCAAGAGTTGAGTTTTGCTACGGAACGTTACACAGTACCGTTATCAGGGCAGAATACGTTATTTGATGAGGTTTTCCGCCACGAAGTCCCAGTCCACATAGTCGAAGAACTCGAGTACATAGTCCTTGCGACGGTTCTGGTAGTCCAGGTAGTAGGCATGCTCCCATACGTCAATGCAGAGCAGCACGCACATGCCGTCAGTAAGAGGAGTTGCAGCATTACTGGTGTTTACTATGGACAGCTTGCGGCTTACCGGATTCTGTACCAGCCAGGTCCAGCCTGAACCGAAATTGCTGATGGCGCTTTTTGAGAACTGTTCCTTAAAGCTGGCCATGGAACCGAAATTGTCATTGATGGCATCTGCCAGTACCTGTGGAACAGGCACTGCTCTGCTTTTCGGACACAGACCGTTAAAGTAGAATTCATGATTAAATGCCTGGGCAGCGTTGTTGAAGATCGGGCCTATGGACGTCTGAACAATTTCCTTGAGTGACTTGTCCGCAAAATCAGTATCCTGAATCAGGGTGTTTGCGGTGTTGATGTAGTTCTGGAAATGCTTGTTGTAGTGAAAATCCATGGTCCTTGCGGAAATGAACGGCTCAAGTTCATCCATTTCATATTTAAGCTTAGGTAAAAAAAGACTCATGATAACTCCTTATTATTTGCGATTAGTTATGCCTGAGCGGAATCATGCGTGTACTGTCATTTCACTGCCGTTGCGGATTCCTGCTTTTAAGGGAGATTTGAAACCTCTTAATTTGATTATATGTTATCTGGGTTTTTTTAACCCGTTCTAAATTTTATTTATTTTAAAATTGAGAATCAGTCATTCAATATATTCGGGATAATGAATAATAAACAACATTATGATGTAAATCATATGTTATCTGACAGCCGTAGCTGAAGTTATTAGGATAGGAAGGCCGTTAATATTGCCAAATTTCATGTCCATTATTCGGAATTGTACGGCATCAGAGGAAACAATATATGCCTGAATTCATGTTTTTTTGCGGATACAGTCCCATTATTCCGTAAAATCAGCCTGTTTTTAAGCATCGGTCACGGCTTTATTATAAAATCATGAATACAGACAATATCGGATTTTGGATAAGGACTGCTTTTTGTGAGTGGAATTTTTTCTCCCGTGGTCCCGTCTCCGTCTAATTCAAATTAGGATACTGATAATGAACTACATAAAATCTTTCTTTCTCAGGGTATGGTTCCCTCATACCAGAATTCTCTGGGCGCTGCTGTTTCTCGGTTTTATTTTTTATGAAGTATGCGGCCTTTATTTCCAGTACTGGCTGAAGCTTAATCCGTGCATAGAATGTGTCTATGAAAGAGCCTGCTTCATGTTTTTCGGGGTGGCCGCACTTATCGGCGTGACGGCTCCGAAGCATCTTATCATAAGACTTGCAGCTTCCCTGGTATGGCTGGTTTCATCGGTATGGGGACTTATCATAGCCATCGAGCACAGAGGTTATGAAATTGATTATCAGAAATCACTGCAGGATCCGTTCGCCTCTTTCAGCACCTGCGGTTTCCAGGCGAATTTCCCGTCATACATGAAGCTTGATGAATGGCTTCCGTTAGTGTTTGCGCCTACAGGGGTGTGCGGTGACGCTGCATGGGACTTTGCAGGACTTACCATGGTCCAGTGGATTATCGTTATTTTTGTCTGCAATGCCGTGGTTGCCGGTCTGGTAACTCTGCTGTCATTCATTCCTTTCGGAACCTATCTTGGATTGAGAAACAGAAAAGGATAATTACGCAAAAATTAAAGGAGACTTCCCACATTTATAAACCGGAAGAGAACATGCAGTGATTCTCTTCCGGTTTTCATTTTCAGATGATTTTTTCGGAGAATTACCTGAAAAAAGAGGTTCTCAGGCGGATATTCATCAATATTGTGACCTCGGTTTTAAAAGAATTATTCTTTTATGCAGATTGCCTCATGGAAAAAGGTGTCTGTCTTATAATCAGACATGGAAGTCGTTTTTATCTAACATCAGGAGGATATCTATATGGATAATAACAATGGCAATAATCCAAACACCCAGTCGGATGCTCAGTTCTCCAGTGCATCACCGGCATACGAGACAGTAACGGTAGATAAGCTTACCTACATTCTGCTGGCATTTTTCCTTGGTGCATTCGGTGCACACAAGTTCTACGCCGGCCAGGTTAAAGAAGGCATTATTTATCTTCTGATGCTGCTCTTCTCATTCCTGGTTATTCCGGGAATTGTGGTTACCATTCTTGCCATCTATGAACTTATTGTTGCCATGATGGTTAATGACAACGGTGACGGCAAAATTACCCTGAAGAAGGGCTTTGTTCTGACCAAGCCTAACTAATGGATATGGGAGAGACGGTTTTTCTCACAGTCTCTGTCTCATAAAAACAGAATGCGGTGTACCGGAATTTTCCGAACACCGCATTTTTTATGATCTGTCTGGCCGGGGCATGACGGCAGTCCGCTTCTGACAGCCACTGTTTCCGTTATGATTCAGCTGAATCCTGTTTAAGCAGTGAAGGGAGGGTGCTGAAGAAAAGTCTCAGATCCTCAGTTTCCCTGCGGATGTACTCTGACTGTTCCGGCGGAGTTTTCTTGAGGAACAGACTGTTGCAGGTGTACTGATGCGGCAGACTCACGTTTATGTCGCACTGAAACTCGTGAATGAAGAACGGAATGGATATGTGTCCGTAATCCCTGTTGACCGGCATGCCGGCGTCAACCGTGAGACTTTCCGGCCACGGCGCAAATTTAGGATTCGGATAGGTATCAAAGGTCCAGAAACCGAGATTTGAAAATAACCCGTATTTGGTGAGCATCAGCGGAACTTCCCCGTTTACGAGCGGAAGGTGCAGGGTCTTCAGATACAGATTAAAATCCCTGCCGCCGACAATCGGAATGAATTCGTCAAACTTGCCTGATTCCTTTATGAAGAGGTGCAGATTGTGTTCCCTGATGTAAGGAAGAAGTTTTTTCTCAAAAAGCCAGAATCCGTCAGTAAGTCTGTTTATGCAGACTATCTCATACTCACTGGCCCCGTTCCAGCGGGCATCAAGAACCTCGGCATTAACCAATGGTTTCAGGGCTTCCCTCAGCTTTGAGAGATCCTCGTGCTCCCAGCCGGGGACGGGAAGCATCTCGTTGAGTCTGTTGTTGCAGCACAGGTAATAGCTGTCAATCAGTGTCTGTGCCTGACGCGGAAGATATCTTACCTCGGCCGCTGACAGACAGATGTCATAGAGTCTGCAGAGTAGAAAAGCCGCAAGATAAGAGCCCCATGACGGAAACATCTTGATTATTCTGTCTCCGCAGGTTTTGAGGAGGTCATCGTTTTCCTGCTGGTTAATGATGCCGATGCTGAATGCACAGTCAACAAGATCCAGCTGCTTTATGAGATTGCTGGCCACTATTCCTGTGTCTGCGGCTATTTCCAGTATGGAGGCAAACTTGTCGCAGAAGGTGTTCATCCAGTTCAGACGTCTTTCATCGCAGATAATCTTGGAAACCGAATACTTCATGGCAAGATGCGGATCGTGACCGCATTCTTCATAGTAATCCGCCAGATTCGGGTTGATCTCGATTTCGTCAATGAAATTTTCCATTGCGGATGAGTCATTTTTAAGACTGAGGCGGGAAATTGCGTTCGGATGGCTTTTATTGTAGTTGTAGAAGAATTTGAATGCACCGATTTTCCAGGCGTTGGTGTCTCTCATGGAAATGAGATAGTTTTTCAGAGAGGTGTAATTGCTTACCTTATCCTGTCTCAGCAGTCGTTCGGTGTACGCCAGAACTTCGGACTGACAGGTCTGAGTGGCCCAATAGAGTTCCGGAGCAGAAAATGGAACAAAATGCGGTTCGTTAAGATGATTTATGAATCTCAGATTAAGGTAAGGATTAAAGCTCATTGATTTTCGGTTTTCTCCTGACAAAAAAACTGGAGCGGTTTATCATTCCGGCTGTCATTCATATCCGCCTTTCGGTATTTTAGCAAAAAAAACATCACTACATTGTTTTTTAATGTAGCGGGCGTGATCCTGCGATAAACTTTTGTCTGGAGGAAATGAGAGTTTTTTCCGAACAAATATGTTGGGACGGCGACTTTATCTGTTTCCGGTAAGCTTATAAACCAGCGGAATGTTTACCTGAAGATTAAGTCCCCGGATGCCTGTATCAAATCCCGTGAGTTTTTCTCCAAGCTCCTCCATGGCCCGGTCAAGTACTTTAGAGCCCGTGCCTTTTATGATTACCGTTTTTGTTACCTGCCCCTGACTGTTTATGGTAACCCTGAGTATTCCTCTGCCTTCAATTCCTCTTCTTCTGGCCTGATACGGATACGAATGAAGCTCTCTTGCTCTGGCAAGAAGTGCTCCGTAGGCTTTTTGATAGTTCTCTGAATCGGCTGCTCCACTGTGAGAATCCTGTCCGTCATGCTCCACTCCGGACGAAGCGGTTTTTGTTCCTGAACCGTCTGTCCGTGCAGCTGCCGCCCCGTTCGATAGAGATGAATTATTTATTGCGGCAGTGGCGGTATTTTCTCCTGTTTGCGTCCGAGGGTGCTTTTCCCGCTTATGATTCGATGTCTTTTCAGACTTTGTGGTGATGTCTGTCTTCCCCGTGATCGTGGAATGAGGCTTCGGTAATCGGTCTGCATTATTTTTTACTGAGACCGCGCTCTTGGTTCCTTTATCAGTAATCACGGGAACGTCTGATTCCCTGGATTTATCTGTGTCAGCCCTGTTCACGGCAGTATTTTCCGCTTCCCTGTCCGAATTCTGGAGTGATTCGGCTGAAGCTGAATCAGACGTTTCAGATTCCGGAGCTTCGGAAATCTTTTTTTCAGGTAAAACGTCCGGACTGCCGGAGGCCGTGCCCGGTGCCGCGATAATCCCGGTTACGGTAATTCCCGTCATTTCACCGCCGCCTGACGCTCCCTTACGTGTTTCCTCTCCGACAAAAAGATACAGCACGAGCAGCAGTATGAATACTGTTCCCGCAGATGCTGTGAGCGTTGCGTACTGTCCGGTTCTGTCCGTCATCTTTGCTGTTCTTTATCCGGGGTTACTGTGGTGATTACTATTCTGCCGTTGCGGTGGGTTTTGGCAAGATCGATGATTTTAAGCACCTTTTCAAAAGGAGTTGTCTTATTTGTATAAAGGTTAATTTCCTTTTCCGGACTGGCGATTATAGCCTCTTCCAGTTCCTCGAGAGACACGGGGCTGTTATCGAGCATAAGTTCCCCGTTTTCATCAAACCCCGTCATCAGATACCTGCCGTCGGTGATTGAGGCCGAATGCTCCGAAGCCGGCAGTTCTGCCCTGATTCCCGTGGTGATGAAGCTTGTAGTCAGCACAAAGAAAATAATGAGCATGAAGATGACATCGATTAACGGAGTTAAATCAATGGAAATGTCTTCACTGTCAGAATTATTCATGAAATCAATCATTCCGGCTGTTTCCCTCTATGTGTTACTGCATCAGCAGGATTAGTCGTCCGTTCCGCTGAAGCTGAGTTTCTGGAGTATCTCCGTCTGGCAGGTTCTCAGAGCGGGATCCGATAACAGTTCATCCGTGTGAAAGCTTATTCTTCCAAGGATCATTCCGTTAACTGATCTTAGCCACAGATTCAGCAGGTGATAGACAATAAGTGCCGGAATGGCAATAACCAGGCCCATTACCGTGGTAATGAGGGCTTCGGATATTCCTTTGGAAAGAAGTCCGGCATCAACGCCGGTGCTCTGCGCCAGTGCCTGAAAGACGTCCAGCATGCCGAGAACCGTTCCCAGAAGACCGCATAGCGGGGATATTACGGAAATAACCTTAAGACAGGTAAGGACTCCGAAAAGCTTTCTGAGTCTGACATTGAAAAGAAACCCCGTTTCCTGACGGATATTTTCCGCAGTGATTTCCTTTCGGCTGAGGAGGCGTTTCAGGGTCAGCAGTGTTATGTGGCAGAACTCGTTGGATCTGACGAGCCTTTCGGCATCATCAGGAATCTTCCGCAGATTCCTGATGAATTTTCTGAAGTGCATTAGGGAATAGAAAATGTAGCTTGCGCCGTAAATAGACAGAAAGCAGGCTGCCACGGCGAGTATTATCAGCAGAATCCCGACGGGACCTGTAAGGTTGTATATGTCACTGAACATGGATGTTACGGATTTTTCCTGATATTTGCCTGATGTGAAACAATATATTCATTATTATACATCATCTGTTTTCAGGGAATGTCTGCAGGATGGTGATTTTGTTAATTACGGGCTGAAGGCCGGCTCCGTGCACCTTACGAATCATGAAAAAAAAGATACCGTGATGAGAGCATCACGGTATCCGGTTGTTGCAGTTAACGGATCAGCCGGCATGTGCGGCCAATCTGTTGTACCTTACTTGGTGCAGACCTGCTGAACTTCACTGAGCCAGCCGAGGTCGATGAAGATGTCGGTCATGGCCGGAAGAACGAACCAGGTGCAGACGAAGCCGACAACGGAGAGCACGATGGTGTATGGAATGGCCATAAGGAACATTCTGCCGTATGACAGTCTGACAAGAGGAGCAATGGCAGAGGTCAGCAGGAAGAGGAATGCCGCCTGACCGTTAGGTGTTGCAACTGAAGGCAGATTGGTACCTGAGTTAATGGCAATTGCCAGCATGTCAAACTGCTCTCTGTCAAGGTTACAGCTCTGAAGGGCATTGTTAATCTGGGAAATGTATACGGATGCCACAAACACGTTGTCGGAAACCGCAGACAGAATACCGTTGGCAACGTAGAACAGCGGAAGCTGGGCTGCCTTGTCCACGGAAAGAACCCACTTGATGATCGGGTCGAACAGACCGAGATGGTCGATTACGGCAACTACAGCCAGGAACACGCAGAGCAGGGAGGTGAACGGCAAGCTTTCGGTAAAGGCCTTGCCGATTTCTGATTCACTGTTCACGCCGGTGGCGGTGGTGGCCAGAATGATCACGGTAAGACCGATTATGCCTACGGCAGCCAGATGGAACGCAAGTCCAACGATGAGCCAGATAGCTACAAGGGCCTGACAGACAAGGGATACCTTGGTGCGCATGGTGAGCCCGTTCAGGTTCTTGAGATAGTTCTGTTCAAGAATCTTATATACCTTTTCAGGCAGAGGCTGACCGAAGCCGATGATTTTGAACTTTTCAACGAAGATACAGGTAAGAATGCCCGCAATGAATACCGGTACTGAAATAGGACTTACGCGGAGGGCAAATTCAGTGAAATGCCATCCGGCGGTGTCACCGATAATCAGATTCTGAGGTTCACCCACTATGGTGAAAATTCCGCCTAAAGCGGTACCTACGGCTGAGTGCATCAGGAGTGAACGCAGGAAGGATCTGAAGTTGTCCAGATCAACGCGGTCTTCGGCAGAAATCCCGGAGTTATCGCTCATCTGGGTTTTGGCGCCTGCGACAGCTCTGTGATAGATTCCGTAGAAGCCTGTGCATACGGTGATGATTACGGCAAGAACCGTAAGGGCGTCAAGGAATGCAGAAAGGAAGCTTGCAAGCACGCAGAAGATTACCGAAAGGAGAATCTTTGATCTTACCCTGAGAAGGATTTTGGTAAAGATGCTTACCAGAAGCTCTCTGATGAAGTGGATGCCCGCAACCATGAACATCAGCAGAAGGATTACTTCCAGGTTGTGGTAGATTTCTGCCTTTACTTCATGGGCAGAGGTCATGCCGATGGCAACGGCTTCAATTGCCAGGAGACCGCCCGGAAGAAGCGGATAGCACTTGAGTGCCATGGCCAGCGTTAAAATGAATTCGGCAACAAGGCACCATCCTGATATTACAGGTGAACACATGTATATAAAAGGATTGGCGATAAGGAATAATATGATGATGCGTTTATACCATGAAGGGGCGTCGCCCAGAAAGTTTGTTCTGAGTGCATCAATCACGGCTCCGAATGTCGACTGATTTGCCGGGGTGACTGTATTCATATGAAACAAATCCTCAAACTCTAAAAAACCAAAAAAACGAAAAATTGATAATCCGAGCATATTATACATATTTTTGTGAGGCGGGTTAAAAGATTGTAAAAAAATAAAAAAGATTGTCTGAAATTACTGAGGTAAGAAAAAATTGTACGGATTTGAGCCGGATGTTCGGCAAGTGAACAAAAGTTCCGTTTTTTTCGTATAGCCATTTAAAATCTAAAGTGATAAAATGCACACGTTTTTTTTGTTTCGGCTGATTTGATGTTGTTTCCGGCCGATAATTGTTTTTTGTAAATCAATCGGTATTGTGTGTATGAGTTTATTTTCCTTCAGTGAAATCTCGATCATCACCATTATGATTGCTTTATCCTCAGTAATTGGTATAGCGCTGGGTGCAGTAAAGTATAAAGGTGTGGGTCTGGGTATCGGCGGCGTTCTGTTCGGCGGTATTTATATGGGATGGCTTGCTCAGAAGATGGGGTGGATTACGGAGTTTTCCAAAGATTCTTTTGATGTTCTTGCCGCCGGCGGTGTTGATGTTGTCAAGACCGCAAAGTCAGTAAACGAAGTTCAGTGCTTCAAGCACATTCTTCATTATGTTCAGGAATTCGGTCTGATCCTGTTCGTTTATACCATCGGTATTCAGGTAGGCCCGGGATTTTTCGCCAGCCTTAAGGGTTCAGGCGTTAAGCTTATCGGTTATGCGATTGCCATCGTATTCATCGGCGCTTCAATCGCCCTCAGCTTCAACGTGTTCTTCGGTCTGAATCTTGATTCAACTGTTGGTATCTACGCAGGTGCCGTAACCAATACTCCTGCTCTCGGTGCAGGTCAGGCAATGATTGGTGACCTTGTTCACGGTCTTAAGGAACAGGGACTCAGTGTTCCTGAAGGCTTTGACGTTAAGAACGTTGCTTCTGCTTATGCCGTTGCATATCCGTTCGGTATTTGCGGTATTCTTCTGACCATGCTCCTCATCAGATTCTTCTTCAGAGTAAACATCAACGCTGAAGGTGAAAAATATGAGCTTCAGAAGAAGAGCAACAGAAAGGATCTGAACACTCAGAACGTTTCCGTAAACAATTCAGAACTGTTCGGTCACAAGATTTCTGAAATTTCAGTTCTCCAGAACGGAAAGGTCGGCTGTTCACGTCTCAAGAGAGGCAACATCCTCATGGTTCCTAAGTCTGATACCGTCGTATATGCAGGTGACATTCTTCACCTCATCGGTGAAAAGGACGAGGATCTGAATGAGGCATGCAGTTTCATCGGTGAAACCGTACAGGTTTCATTAACCACCAAGGGTACCGATCTTTCAGTACGCAAGGTTGTTGTTACCAATGAAAAGATTCTCGGTAAGAGTCTTGACGCACTTGAAATCAAGTCTAAGTTTGACGTTGCTGTTTCACGTTTAATCCGTACCGGTATGGAATTCATTCCTCACAGCGGTACCGTGCTTCACTTCGGTGACCAGTTGAACATCGTTGGTCGCAAGGAATCAATCGATGCTGTTGCCAATGTAGTAGGTGACAGTGCCGTAGCCATGCAGAAGGTTCATATGATGCCTGTATTCGTAGGTCTCGTTTTAGGTATGTTCCTCGGCTGTCTGGCAATTCCTGTTCCTGGTCTTCCTGCCGCACTTAAGTTAGGTCTTGCAGGTGGTCCGCTGGTTGTTGCAATTCTTCTTTCCCGCTACGGTCATGTTATTACCATGGGTAAGATGCACTGGTTCATGCCTGCTTCAGGTAACAGTGCCTTAAGAGAAATCGGTATTGTGCTCTTCCTTGCAATCGTAGGTTTCAACTCAGGTGCCAACGGCTTCGTTGATACCCTTATTGGCGGTGACGGTCTCAAGTGGATGGGTTACGGTGTGTTCGTAACATTTATTCCTATCTTCATCTGCGGTATTCTGGCATATAAGTTCTCCAAGATTAACTATCTGTCAGTATGCGGTGCGATGGCAGGTTCCATGACAGATCCTCCGGCTCTCGCTTTTGCAAATGGTATGTACAAGAACTCAGAAGCAAGTTCTTTAGGTTATGCAACCGTATATCCGTTTACAATGTTCCTGCGTATTCTCACTCCACAGCTGATGATCGTGATTGCATACGCACTTATGTCTAAGTAATATTTCTTAGACTGCAGAATAAGGACGGCAGAGGTTATCCCCCTGCCGTTTTTTATATGCGGCAGTTAATGAGGATTAAGTTAACATGTCCTTTTCACCTGCAGCAATGTTACCGGTTCGGAAGGTTTAAATGAGTAAGACAGAGAAAGACGGTGAAGTATTGTGGTTTTCATCTCTTGTAAAACAGGGGATGATTGTTTTTATTACGCGTCCGGTGATGTGGGTGCAGTCGTTTGTGATGGCCTGTATTTCGGTGCTTCTTTTTCCTCTCTGCTGGTGGATTTTGCCCGGATTTATGGCCTTAAAGAAGATTGGCTGCGTAAAATCTCTTGTCGGTATGTCGCTGCGTCTCAGGTGGCTGTTCATGTCTGAGTTTCTGGTAATGACTGTGCTCTTTTCCGGATTTGTCATAATATACTGTCATCTCTGGGAGACTGAACTGCAGGAAACGTTTGACGGAAGCGCAGCCTCAGCTGCGACCGTTTTCCGTTTCAGAATCCTTAACTGGCTGGGATTATCGTTTCTTTATCTTGTAATGGTGCTGAATACCCTGATTTTCTATATTTCCGTTAAGGTTCCGTCACTTAAGGTATTTCATGCGGTTACGGTATCGGTGAAACAGCTTGTATTCAACTGCGTGCAGCTGGTACTTCTCGTGCTGCTTCTGTCCGGAGCGATAGTTCTGTTTGAGGCTAATCTTCCGGCAATAATATCCTTTTTCATAAGATTCCTGCAAACTTATGCTCCTCAGATAAAGGATCTGAACGTTACGTTAAGTTCCGCAACGGTTCTTGCCGTCGGTATCGTTTATTACATGGGGGCGGCAGTCTGGGTGCTCAGGCTTGTATCGCGCAGAATGTTTATGGAGCTTCTTGAAAACATCAAAGGAGGAAAGATTAGCGTAAAGGGCGGTTTTTAGGTTTGGTATATTCTGTTTGGCGCTGACGCTGGCAGGGACAGGGGAATGCCTTCAGGCATATGACGTCTGACCAGCATCTGCATGTACTCGTTTTAGGACTGCTGATAAATTATGGGGAAATCCCGTAAAACCCGTAAAAAATTAATAAAAAACAAGGCTTGAGCCTTGGGGAAAGCTGGCAAGCCTTGACTTGGAGGTTTGGTTTAATTAGTTTTAAATAAACCGCTACGTGGTAATTATATAGATGTCAGTTTTATCTCACGCCATGCGTATGCAATCGTAAAGGTTTATATCAGTCTTAGGTATTAATACATTCCGTTCTCGTTAAATACCTCGCGCAGATTATCAAGCTTCTGCAGCAGGGCATGAGAAAACACATCTGAACCGGCTCTCTTATAATTGTCTACCTGATTCAGAGCGGTTCTTTTTGAACCGTAATATACGGACCATACTTCCGCAACCTGTCTTAAGTTTGGATTTTTCTTCAGAAGGGCAAGACAGCAGGTTTCGCGGGTAGAAGGAGAAATCTGGCCGCTGCGGGATTCAATACGCTTGATTAACTCATTCGGATTGTAACGGCTTGCGTACTCCTCACTTGTTGTTTCCATGTTACGCAGACCGGCTTTTCCGTAGTTGCCGGACATTAAATTAGTTAAAGTGTTCAATAGTCCCATGAGTATCCACCATTGATTATCATTATTATTAAAATTCTTTTTTATTTTTGTATGGAATCGGATTGAGTTTTTTCATGTTCGCAACATTGAAAAATCAAAGATAATTCGTACCAGTCGACGAGATCATCACTCAACGATTTTTATTTTAGTTAAAAGAATGTTGTTTATGTAGACTAATTGTTAAAAGTTTACACGTAATCACATTATTTGCGTGGAAAAATCTGATTAACTGTGACCAGTTCCTCATAACTCGGCTTAATAATCAGAATTCGTTGGAAATTTATAAATTGATTTGTGTTTATTTTTTAAACAGCTGTCTATGTTATCCGGAGAGGTTGGTTTTTGGATAATCTGCTTTTTATTTTCTTCTGCATGCTTTTGTGCACCTCCTTTTTTGTGAATTAGGATCTTAATTGATATTCATGTTACCCGTATTATGTTGATTTGCTTTTATGAGAATATAAAATATAAGTATGTTTTGGCGCTTTTGAATATGTGTTGTTTTGACTGAGGTTCGAAGCTTTATGAAGAGACTTGTGTGTGAGCTGTGCGGAGGTGTTGATCTGGTTAAATCCGGAGACTTTTTTGTCTGTCAGAGCTGTGGTGTAAAATACACGAAGGATGTCGCAAGAAAGATTCTTGACATCAACATCAATATGTCAGGCTATTCAAAAAGGCAGATCGAAAATTATATGGAGCTGGCCTCTAAGGCACTTACGTCAGGTAATTGGAATGAGGCCTTAAGATACAGTCAGAACATTCTTGAAAATGATACTGGTGACTATAGGGCATGGCTTATTAAAGGTGCGGCCACCGGATGTCTTAATGCGATAAACGGAAATTATAATCTCAGTGAATGCGTGAGCTGTCTGACCACAGCCATTTCCTGTGCTCCGGAGGAGCATAGGACTGAGGCTGTTGAATCGGCAGTCACCAATATTGAAAGCGTGCTTGTTCTTTACGGAAATTTACTTGACGGGCGCTTTTACATTTACTCCATCCGTAATGACATGAATTCTTTAAATGCGTTACTTAAACAGTATTACAGCCTGTGTGAGCCGCTACTCACTCAGTATGATCCTGCACGAAGAGACTCCTCTGCATCAGGTTTTGCCTCCAAAATTAACAATGTTGCCTCCCGCATGTGGAATGAAGTAATTCCTAATCTGCCGCGCATAGGAGAACGCATGACTATAGATCCTCAGAATTTTAATGATGCCTTTAACGAAGCTACGGTCATTATTGAAATGCTTAATGCAGCCGTAAACCTCGGCAGAAGTGATGCTGCAGGAACGGCTACAAGAAGCAGAAATCTCATAGAAGTCCATGATGCTCTGATTTCTGCTCTGTCTCTTTCGTATGACAACATAAGAGGAGAATATGTGGCCAAACCAGGACAGAATATTGATGTTATCAAAAGTCTTGTCAACGATGTTATGCGGATTCATGAGGATTTAAAAAAGCTGGATCCCAAGCATCGAGTGCCGTCCAAAAGCAGATATTTCGTAAAACGTCATATAGGATGCGTTACGTTGGTGCTTGTTGCCATGCTTATGCTGTCTCTCATAGTTCTTATTTCAGAGATAACGGCTGCCAGATGATGCCTTTTTTTCAGAGGGAGGACTTTGTTTTCTAATGAGATTTCGCTACTTTTCTGATAAACTCTGCTTACGGTATGTGTTGATGAATTTATAATCATAAATCACCTTTACATATGTGTTTTGAGGCATTATTACTGTTTTTGACTATTTGGCTGTTTGGTATGGCTCAGTCTCTGACTGAATGCTTAAGTTGCAGGATAAAGGTACACGAGCCGCAGCCATGTCAGTGTCTGAGCGGTTTTGACTGGGGGAACCTAATGAACGTTTTACTTCCGGATGTTAACAGATTAGAGGGATTTTCCTTTAAGGACTTTCTGTTGCGTCAGCCTGTGGCTGCCAAGGTTCCCGGGGCAGTGGCAAAGGACTGGAAGCGTGCAGCCCTAATGTCGGTAGCCTCACTTCTTTTCTGGGGAATAGCAGGAACTGCGTGCGGCTGCTGTTTTCTTTTTTTCTGCTTTCCTCTGTTCTTTCCGCTGATTATCAATATTCTGTCCGCTCTCGGGTTCATGTACGTTATTGCCTCAAGGTATGGACACGGCAGGGAAGGGGTATACGGTGACATGTTCGGAATGCTTGGAAGATCTGTTCCCGGTATTCTGATGGTATCCGTTCTTGATTATTTTCTTCTGTTCTTAATTCTCGGACTTCTGGCTCTTGTTTTTATCCTGGGGCATCTTTCCGAGTTCCATGGATGGCTGATTTCGGATCATATGGCGGATAGCGGTATCGCTGATGCGGAAAATACCGGTTCCTCCTTTTTCGGCGTAAGAATGTTTTCGTTTGCGGTGAGTTTTGTTTTCGGGATCTGCTATTTCTTTTTTAAGGCCTATGCCATGCCCCTGATTGTGCTGGGCAGGGTTTCCGCACCTAAAGCTTTGTGGCTCAGCATGGTTGCAGTCAGGAGAAATATGGCCCGTCTCTGGAGCTGCATGTTTTTTTACGCCCTTGTGTTCAGTCTGATTCTTCTTATCTGTGTCAACACGCTGTTTCTGTTTCTTTCCGACGGTTTTACCTTTTATCTGTCTGTTTTTATGCAGGCACTGACCGGATACGTAAGCGAGGATTATCTTGCGGCGGGGCTTACCATTGTGGGAATCCTGCTTCTTCCCGTGCTTACGTTTATTCTTGCAACCCTATGGCCGGGATTCTACTTCGGTGGCCAGGGGGAAGCTGTCATGGACATTTTCTGGCCTCATCTCAAGAGTAAGTACTCCGGACACTGACGGTTGGACTTCAACCTGAAGGACAATACTCCGTTTCCGTCTTTTATGATACGTCTGCAGTGTCATAAATCTCTTTTGGCTGTTTTGCTACAACCTATTTTTGCAGTGCGCCTGTTCATTTAAAAACACGAATACGAATGTTTGAGCATGTCGTATCGGATCATCGTTCGTATTTATGATAAAAAATATTTATAACACAGTATAATTAAATAAAAATTGTCTATAACAACGAAAGAAAATATAATTATGCCTGTTCCTGAACGGGCCGCATCAGTTTTTTTATTCGGCATTTAATACTGATTTCTACCTGTTTGGGAGCTGCAATTTTAAATCCTGCCCAACTATATATTTTTACCGAAAACAGCTTAGCTGTTTTATATGAACCATAAATACAAGGAGATGGATAATGTTAAATACCATTATCGGTTATCCGCGCATCGGCGGAAAGCGTGAACTCAAGTTCGCTCTTGAAAAGTACTTTAAGCATGAAATTCCTGCTGAAGAATTACAGAATGTTGCCGCAACCATCCGTAAGCAGCACTACGGTTATTTTGCTGAACAGAAGATTGATCTTGTTCCATGCGGTGATTTCTCTTTCTATGACAACATGCTCGATACTGCCGTTCTGTTTAACATTATCCCTGAACGTTATGTAAAGGGCGGTCTGAATGCTCTTGATACCTATTTCGCAATGGCCCGCGGTGTGCAGGCTGCCGGAGTGGATCTCAAGGCACTGCCTATGAAGAAGTGGTTTAACACCAACTACCACTACATCGAACCTGAATTTGACGGTAAGAATGATGTTAAGTTTAATCCTGTATTCCTGTCAGGCCTCATTGATGAAGCAAATGAATTAAAGCTTAACTACAAGGTTGCACAAATTGGTCCTTTCACCCTGTTAAAGCTTGTTAAGTATGTTGCAGGCACTTCAGTTAAGGATCTTAAGGATGCCGTTGTTAACGGTTACGTTGAACTTCTTAAGTTCTGTGCTTCAAAGAACGCTTCATTCGTGTCTCTTGCAGAACCTTCACTGGTTAAGGATCTTACTGCTGAAGACAAGCAGCTCTTTGTTGAAATCTATACCAGACTTCTTGCTGAAAAGGGCAGTCTGAAGCTTGGTCTTGATACTTACTTCGGTGACATCAGAGACATTTATAACGAAGTTACCGGTCTTGGTTTTGATGCCATTTCCCTTGACTTTAAGGAAGGCAGAAAGACCTTTGATCTCATCAGGGCAAACGGCTTCCCTAAGGACACCGTTCTCGTTGCAGGTTTAATCAACGGTAAGAACATTTGGCGCAGCAATTACGAAACCGTAATCAAGGCTCTTGATGAACTCAAGTCTTTAGGCATCAACTGCGTTCTCGGCTGCAGCTGTTCATTATTACACGTACCTGAAAGCACTGAATTTGAAACCAAACTTTCAGAAAAGGTATTAAGCTATCTTTCTTTCGCAAGACAGAAGCTTGCCGAACTCCATGAAATCAAGGCTATCGTTAACGGTGAAGAAGGTGCTGACAAGTTCCTCGCTGCCAATAAGGCTCTCTTCAGCGTTAAGCGTGTTGAGGATGATGCCGCTCTTGATGCCAAGATCGCTTCATTAACCGACGCTGACTACACCAGATTACCAGAAAGAACTGAACGTCTCAGCCTTCAGCACAAGGTTCTCGGTCTGCCTTTATTCCCAACCACTACTATCGGTTCATTCCCTCAGACTGCTCAGATCAGAGCTTTAAGACGTGATTACAAGAACGGTGCAATCACCCAGCAGGCTTATGAAGACGGTATTGCCGCTCTTACCGTTGAATGCATCAAGTTACAGGAAGACCTCGGTCTCGACGTACTTGTTCACGGTGAATTCGAACGTAACGACATGGTTGAATACTTCGGTGAAAAGCTCGAAGGTTACATCTTCACCCAGAACGGTTGGGTTCAGTCATACGGCAGCCGTTGCGTTAAGCCTCCTGTAATTTGGGGTAACGTAACCCGTAAGGAATCAATGACCGTTAAGATGAGTGCCTTTGCTAACAGCCAGTCAGATAAGGACGTTAAGGGTATGCTCACCGGTCCTGTAACCATCTTCAACTGGTCATTCCCACGTGAAGATCTTCCTGTTAAGACTTCAATCCAGCAGCTTGCTCTTGCTTTAAGAGATGAAGTGCTTGATCTTGAAAAGGCCGGCATCAGAATCATCCAGATCGATGAAGCTGCGTTAAAGGAAAAGTTACCGCTCCGTCGCAGTGACTGGGAAAGCGAATACCTTGATTTCGCAATTCCTGCATTCAGACTCGTTCACAGCGGTGTTAAGCCTGAAACTCAGATTCACACCCACATGTGCTACAGTGAATTCAACGAAATCATCCCTTGGATTGATGCAATGGATGCTGACGTAATCACCTTTGAAGCTTCACGTTCAGACTTCGCTGTTCTTGATGCATTAAAGGCAAATAACTTCAAGACTGAAGTAGGTCCTGGTGTTTACGATATTCACTCACCTCGCGTTCCTTCAGTTGACGAAATCGTTAATGCTCTTAAGCTCATCGTTTCAAGAGAAGACTATCACAAGGTTTGGGTAAACCCTGACTGTGGTCTGAAGACCCGCGGTAACGAAGAAACCGTTAAGAGTCTCCAGAACCTGGTTGAAGCTGCCAAGATCTTAAGAAGTCAGTTCAACTAATGTAACGGATGAAGTCAGTCTGAAACTTTGTTGATGACTGTTCACTAAATCAGGCCGGACGGTAATACCGTCCGGTTTTTTTTTTTTGTGTGTGGGGGATTTCTTCCGTTCATTCCGTCATTACGAAAGGTCCGTGTCATAATCATGACCGGACCTCATTGTGTCAAACCTCTATAACTCAGGATTCCATTCTTTCCCGTTAATGATGCTTGACGTGTTGCCCGTACTCTTGGTTTTCGCCAGTTCATGGTGATATACCGTAGGAGCTACTTTTAGAGTAATATTATTGTCACACGAAGTCCTGAGTTCAATCTTGTTTTGATCTTTAACTTCTTTGTAAACGACGTAGACGTTTACCATAATAATGGTAAACAGCCCGAGGGCGAAAGAAATGAGAAAATAAGCCCAGTCAATCTTCCCGCAGTATGTCAGGTAGATAAAATAACAGCCGATGATAAAAAACAGGGAGCTGAAAATTGAGGAGTTAAGATTTCTGGAAAACAGATATCTCGGAAAAAACGAAGACATAAGCCAGCAGTATCCGAAACACAGTAACCCCACACCCTTTATGCTGTCCTTCGTCCGTACAAAGGCTTCTAAGGTACTGATCCACGCCAGAAAACAGCTCAGCATCCATAATGAAGACAGTATGCAGGCATAAAACTTTTTCCATGATATCGGAAACTTCGCCACGCATTTACCGGTCTGACCGTTCATGGTAAACGGAAAAGTACTCCCTTTCCACTGAATCTCCATGTTCCATAACGGCATCAGTGCATATGAAATGCCGTTGGGTTTCATGTCATACTTTCTGTCGGTAACGCGATAGTATTTATGCTCATGGGCAGAGGACAGAAATCTGTCCATGCTCTCCCTGGCACGAACCTTCACCCTGGTAATACATTCATTTGAATCAACATTGTAAATTTTGGCATCAAGGCCTGACAGATAAGCAAAATTAAACTTTCTCTTATGAAAGACGGAAAAAGGCTCCAGTCTTTGGGACACCCTGTCATCAACCTCTTTGGAACCGTCCTGAGGTATGTTTCTGAAAGTAAGTTTCCCGCCGGCAGAGCCCTCATAAACCTGATGTTTATAGCTGTTCTTTCCGTGTTTCTTTACGTCTTCAACCTGATAGGAGGCAGACCCCGTAACCGTCAGGTCATACAGCCAGAAGGGAATGTACCAGGCCTTAACCTTTTCAAGTTTTGCCCCGGTAATGAAATCATCAGGAACGAACAGTCTTCTCTTTAATTCTTCTCTGTAGATCCTTATGAAATCCTCGCGATCCGCCTGAAACGGAACAATAAAATCCGGCATCCTCTGGGTTTTGTATTTATCGGTAAACACGATGTCGTTACCGCAGAACGGACAGGTAAGGGTGGCGGCCACAGCCCCCGGAGTCAGCTGTCCGCCACAGGACGAACAGATGTAGGAGCGCTTCAGATTTTCCGCATCAAAGAACTCATCCGAATCGTCGACTTTTGCTCCGCGGGAAAACGAATCGGCATTTTTGCTTTTCTTGTTTTTTAAAATCTCCTCGTATTCATTTACCGTAAACACGCTGTCGCATGACTCACACTTAAGGGCACCGAGTTTGATGTCATAAACCATGTTGGATGAACAGTTGGGACATCTGGCGTGATCTGAATGATCCATCTGAATCTCTCTCCGGACAAAAATGAAGAACTTCCGCTAGAACATATAATTATTTCATGTATTTTTATGTCTGAATTTTACAAAAAAAACATTCGGATTAATGTGACAGCATAGGACATTTCACACAGAAAAAAACGAAGCCTGGAGGCTTTGTTTTCCATAATGAACGGTCATTATGACGCCGTATGCGTTCAGCCCGCATAAAACCGGAATTTAGGATGTTTCCACACCGGAGAGAGTTTTTCGTCAAACACGTATCTTGTTCCGAGCTGAACCTTGCCGTCTCGGTGATAATCGGTACCGCAGGAAGCGTACAGTCCGAATTCGGGCGCCGGCCCTGACGAATATTCCCTTTCAAAGTGGTGGAACTGCCTGCATCCTAAGGGGGCAAAGGCTTCTCCTTCCGCATCCTTAAAGGTTCTGGCAAGGTCATTCATCTTTTACGTCTGACGTCTTCGGTATTTCCCGGTTTTGTGGAACAAAATAACGCCAGACATGTGCCAGAACCGGGATTTTCCCAGACTTTAGAATGCATTCCTCGGCTTCGGCCATGTCGCACAACGGAGCCTTATGAATGGTCACCAGTCTGCCGTAGACAAAAAACTTTTCATATACGTCATCGGGACTCAAAAGATCCGTAAGCTTATGTTTTACCATGTATTGGGAAACACTGTATTTGTTTACCGTTCCCCGGAAAGTGCCGTTTTAGCAGAGTTTTCATATCTGTTTGGCAGCATATTGTAAAGAAGGCCCGGTTTTTTTAATTAAGCATTTAATAAATATCCATGCCTGAAAATTATGTGTGTTATCCTGGAACACATATATGTATGGTTATATGTGTTATTTACAGGTGACGTATGTTGGAAAACGGACTGTATGAACAGTTGATAAATCAGGTTATTGACCGGGAACTGAATGATGATAAAAAGCTTATAAAAACCAGAAAACTAAGTGAAGAAGGTTCGGAAAAGATTCTTTCTCGATACGTGGCCGAGGTAGTGGAACTTGGTCTGAGGTCATGCGGAAGCATGGCTGAGAAAATAGATCTTGCCAATAATCTTATTGAGAACATAAAAAATCAAACAAGTCAGAGCAGTCTCAGTGACTATGCCATTGCCACCGGGGACGGTTCCGATGATATGGCTAATGAGCTTCTTTCGGTAAGCGATAAAGCCAATAACGTACAGGCCGTAAACGATAATATTGAAGTCATCAGACCGAAGACATCTCTTGTGGAATCCAGTCTTTTTACCGGTTCCGACAAGGAACCGAAAATGTTTGAGGAGTTGCGGAATGAAATAGCCTCAGCAGACAGAATAGACATGCTTGTTTCCTTTATAAGATGTGCCGGTGTAAGACTGATTTTGAAGCCACTCGAGGAATTTACCGCCAGGGGCGGAAGGCTAAGAATCATAACAACCTCATACATGGGAGTTACCGAAATCGGCGCGGTTGAGGAACTGGCAAAGCTTCCTAATACCGAGGTGAAAATCTGTTATGAAACCAAGAATGTGGGGCTCCATGCCAAGGCTTATGTCTTTTACCGCAATACGGGATTCTCCACCGCATACATAGGTTCTTCCAATATTTCCCGCAAGGCTCTCTCAAATGGCCTTGAGTGGAATCTCAAGATAACCAGAAAGGATCTTACCGATACTTTTGACAAGGTTGAGGAAACATTTGAGATATACTGGAATTCAAGCGAATTTTCATATTTTGGATTGGATGACAGGGAACAGCTGAAAAAGGCGCTGGAAGCTGAAAGGCAGAGTAAACCTCATATAGGGGCCGACACTCAGTACACCTTTGATCTGCGCCCGTATAACTATCAGCAGGAGATACTTGACCGACTGGATGCCGAAAGACAGGTCAGGGGGTATTATCGTAATCTGGTGGTCGCTGCCACAGGAACCGGAAAGACCCTCGTTTCTGCTTTCGATTACAGAAATTTCTGTCGGAGAAACGGCGGTAAATATCCGAGACTGCTGTTTGTGGCTCACAGAAAGGAAATACTGGAACAGAGTCTATACACGTACAGGGCTGTACTGAAGGATGCGAATTTCGGGGACCTGCTCATAGGTTCGGATATTCCTGAACAGCTTGAGCATCTTTTTGTTTCCATTCAGAGCTTTAATTCCAAAAAGCTTACTGACGTCGTTAAATCTGATTTTTATGATTATATTGTCGTTGACGAATTCCACCATGCGGCAGCTCCCTCATATCAGGAGCTTCTGGACTACTTTAGTCCAAAGATTCTTCTGGGGCTTACTGCTACTCCGGAACGAATGGACGGCGGAGACATTCTTAAATATTTTGATTACCGCATTGCAGCGGACATTCGTCTTACGGAAGCAATAGATAGAGGCCTGCTGTGTCCGTTCCAGTATTTCGGCGTATCAGACAGTGTGGATCTAAGTACCATAAAATGGACAAAGGGCGGATATGACAAAACAGAACTGTCCAATGTCTATTCCATGTCTGGAGCAATTGCCGACAGAAGAGCGGATTCAATTATCACCAATCTCAAAAAATATGCCCTGGACATGAGTCTCGTAAAAGGTCTGGGCTTCTGTGTGTCCACAAGGCATGCTGAATTCATGGCTGACTACTTCAATGCCAACGGCATTAATTCTTTATGCCTTACCGCGGAAAGCTCAAAGGAATTAAGGGACGGAGCCAGAGAGAAGCTGGTACACGGTGATATCACTTTCATATTCGTCGTTGATCTCTATAACGAGGGCGTGGACATCCCGGAGGTCAATACCGTTCTGTTTCTGAGACCAACCGAATCCCTTACTGTGTTTCTGCAGCAGTTGGGACGCGGTCTGCGTCTTTCTGACAACAAGGACTGTCTTACTGTTCTTGATTTTATCGGTCAGGCCAATAAAAAATACAATTTTGAAGATAAGTTCAGAGCACTGCTGACAAGGACCAGAAAAGGTATTGCCGATGAGGTAAAGCACAGTTTTCCGTCGGTACCGAAGGGCTGTTATATCTCACTTGAGAAGAAGGCATCCGAATACGTAATTAAAAACATTAGCCAGTCGTACAGCAGCAGGGCCGGTATTCTGAGCAGAATAGCCTCCTTTGCATCTGATACGAACATGGAACCTACATTAACGGAATTCCTTAAATATTACAGGTTAAGTCCCAAGGTCTTTTACAGATATGATGTGTCATTCGGAGCGATGCTGCATGTATGCGGTCAGTGTGACGATTATGAGGAGGTATTCAGTGAAAAGAATTGGTCACGTCTGGCCGTTATAGACTCAAGAAGGTGGATTGATTTTCTGCTTAAATTCCTCCCTAATGCCGAAGAGGCTGATTTTCTGTCTCTGTCAGGGGAAGAGAAAAAGATGCTGAGGATGTTCTGTCAGACTCTGTGGGATGTTTCTGAAGTTGATGTTTCATCCCGGAACGTAAGGGACAATATTATCAGGCTCTGCAGAAACAGAGTCGTTTTAAGCGAGGTACTGGAACTCCTTACCTATAACCGTGACCGCATTGATTTTGTGGATGAAGATGTACTCGCAGACAAGCAGATTCCTCTGGATCTGCACTGTACATATTCACGTGATCAGATATTGGTTGCTTTTGATTTTCTTTCTCCGGGAAGCATGCGAGAGGGAGTGAAGTATTTCGATAATTATAAGACTGATGTTCTGCTGGTGACACTGGAAAAGAATGACAAGGATTATACTCCTACGACCATGTATCATGATTATTCCATAAACGAAAATCTCTTTCACTGGCAGAGCCAGAGTACAACAGGTTCTAACAGCAGGACAGGACACAGATACATCAACCATGATTCCAGTGGGAACAGTATTCTTCTGTTCGTAAGGGAGGCCAAGAAAAACGGAGTTACCAAAAAGGTTGAAGGATATACGTTCCTTGGAAAAGCTCACTACGTGTCACACATCGGAAGCAGTCCGATGAACATTACATGGAGACTGGAAAAGCCGATACCTTCAAGATTCATCAGGAAAACAGGTAAACTGCTGGTTGGTTAAAAGAGAGAAGGCCGTTTTGAGAGAAACGGCCTTTCTTTATGTTTTGATGAAAAGTGGATTGCTTCGTGTGTTTACTTTGAATCACATATCAGCCTGCATACTCATCGATGATTGCCTGAACATCTGAGTCGGTAACAACGTCATTGTGCAGAACCATGA
>JAEEGF010493652.1_pt1 | contig 23748 bp, 22 predicted proteins | sample 9134171 | NCBI WGS metagenome assembly JAEEGF01 (sample SAMN16246542, study PRJNA631951) | gut metagenome | biome: gut microbiome; feature: rumen; material: AP-attached | host: Bos | place: Iran: Karaj | collected 2018-10
GTGAACAAACTGCACCAGCAGGAGGACTAAAAGCGCAAGACTGTGCCGTAAACAAACCTTTCGACACGCTCAAACAAGATTTTTAAGCGTTTTAGACGTTTTTTACTGACAAAAATTTGATTGTTTAAAAGAAAATTGCTAATTTAGTGGCATGAATCAAAGCCGTGATATGCGGCAACGATGAGATATGACCAATATAGCAAGTTTTCTGGACTATCTGAGGGCAGAGCTCAACCGTTCGGAACGGACGGTGGAAAATTATGCTGTAGCACTCAGAGAGTTCGAAGCGTTCTTTCATAGCCTGGCTGAAGGCATTACGTGGGAGTCGGCAGACACCGAGATTGTCCGTGAATGGGTGGTCTATATGATTGACGAAGAGGACAAGAAACCTGCTACAGTCAGTCTTGCTCTCAGCGCGCTCAGGACCTTCTACCGGTATCTGATGAAAACGGGCAAGGCGGTAGCCAACCCCGCAGCCAACGTGAAAGCTCCGAAGAAGGCCAAAAAGCTGCCGGCATTTGTGAAAGAGGAAAACATGTCGCAGCTGCTCGACAGCTGCACGTTCACCGACGATTTCGAGGGAAGAAGAGACCGACTTATCATCCTCATGCTCTATTCTACAGGTATGCGCCGTGCAGAGATACTCGGTCTGCAGGACAAGGACATCCTCTGGGGTGAGAAAGCAGTCAAGGTGACCGGCAAACGGATGAAACAGCGGATTATTCCCATCAGCGACGAGCTCCTGAAAGAGGTGAGGCGTTATATCGACATGAGAACCGCCTATTTCAGCAACGGTTACGAGGGCACAGCCTTTCTCTTGGGGAAAAAAGGCAAAGACCTGAGACCCGACGAGATTCACCGGATTGTGACTGAAAAGCTGGCGATGGTGACTACTCAGCAGAAGAGAAGTCCTCACGTGCTCCGCCATTCGTTTGCAACAGCCATGCTCAACCATGGCGCCGACCTGCAGGCCATTCAGCAGCTCATGGGGCATGAGAGCTTGGAAACCACACAGATCTATACACATCTGTCGTTTGAAGAGCTGAAGAACGCTTACAACAAAGCACATCCAAGGTCGTGAGAGATAAGCATATCGGTAACGAGAACTTGTTGCCTACGACCATCATGTTAAACCAACAAAATAATCGACTATGGAACTAAGTGTAAAGCCAATCAAATTCGACGCAACAGAGAAGTTGCAGGAGTTCATCCAGAAAAAAGTCAGCAAGCTGGAGAAGTTTTGCGGTGATATCAAGAAAGTGGAAGTGGTGCTGAAAGTGGTGAAGCCCGCAACGGCTCTCAACAAACAGGCAAGTCTGAAAGTGTCGCTTCCGGGAGAGGAACTCTTCGTGGAGAAGACGTGTGACACTTTTGAGGAGGCAATTGACCAGAGTCTGCCGGCTTTGGAAAAACAATTGGCCAGATATAAAGAAAAATTCAGTAAAAAATAAAAAAAACACCTTTTTTTTTGGCAGTTCGAAAAATAATCCCTAAATTTGCACCCGCTTTATGTAGTGACACTATCTGAAGCGGGTGAACAAAACCATATTCCAGAGGGGCAAACGAAGTCTGACAGTGAGGCTGCAGACTACCGCCCAAACAAAAAAATCTGTCGCAACGCTGGTGTGCGGACTTACCCATCCAGAGAAAAAGGTGTCACATTATATAATAAAGGAATGCTGTTATAGCTCAGTGGTAGAGCACTTCCTTGGTAAGGAAGAGGTCTCGAGTTCAAGTCTCGATAACAGCTCTAAGGTTGAGACAGAGAAAAATCAATACATTATAAACAATAAAAAAGTTAAGAATTAAGATTTAGCTATGGCAAAAGAGAAATTCGAACGTACCAAACCCCATTTGAATATTGGTACTATCGGTCACGTTGACCACGGTAAGACTACACTTACTGCTGCTATCACCCAGGTTCTCGCAAAGAAGGGTCTTTCTGAAGTGAAGTCTTTCGACCAGATTGACAATGCTCCTGAAGAGAAAGAGCGTGGTATTACAATCAACACTGCACACGTGGAGTATGAGACTGAGAAACGTCACTATGCACACGTTGACTGCCCTGGACACGCTGACTATGTGAAGAACATGGTTACTGGTGCTGCTCAGATGGACGGTGCCATCATCGTAGTAGCTGCTACCGATGGTCCTATGCCTCAGACTCGTGAGCATATCCTTCTCGCGCGTCAGGTGAACGTGCCTCGCCTCGTGGTGTTCCTTAACAAGTGTGATATGGTTGACGATGAGGAGATGCTCGACCTCGTTGAGATGGAGATGCATGACCTTCTCGAGCAGTATGAGTTCGAAGAGGACACTCCTTTCATCCGCGGTTCTGCACTTGGAGCACTCAACGGTGTGCCAGAGTGGGAAGACAAAGTGATGGAGCTTATGAACGCTTGTGATGAGTGGATTCAGGAGCCTCCACGCGATAAGGACAAGCCATTCCTGATGCCTGTTGAGGACGTGTTCTCAATCACAGGTCGTGGTACTGTTGCTACAGGTCGTATCGAGACTGGTGTTATCCACGTTGGTGACCCTGTACAGCTCCTCGGTCTTGGTGAAGACGCAAAGTCTGTAGTTACCGGTGTTGAGATGTTCCGTAAGATCCTCGATGAGGGTGAGGCTGGTGATAACGTAGGTCTGCTCCTCCGTGGTATCGATAAGAAGGACGTGAAGCGTGGTATGGTGATCACTCACCCGGGTGCTATCACTCCTCACAAGAGCTTCAAGGCTTCAATCTACGTTCTGAAGAAAGAAGAGGGTGGTCGTCACACTCCTTTCAAGAACCACTATCGTCCTCAGTTCTACCTCCGCACTATGGACTGTACTGGCGAAATCGCACTTCCTGAGGGAGTTGAGATGGTAATGCCGGGCGACAACGTTGAGATTAAGGTTGAGCTCATCTACCCTGTAGCTCTGAACGTAGGTCTTCGTTTCGCTATCCGCGAGGGTGGTCGTACCGTTGGTTCAGGTCAGATCACAGAGGTTTACGATTAATTATTAATCACATATCTTTTACCTGTCCTGGGTAAATACAGCTCAGGACAGGTTGTTTTACGGGAATAGCTCAGTTGGTAGAGCACTGGTCTCCAAAACCAGGTGTCGGGAGTTCGAGCCTCTCTTCCCGTGCCAATTTGGAAGAATGAATTATGTTTAAAAGTATTGCTACTTATTGCAAAGAATCCTACAATGAGCTTGTCCACAAAGTGACATGGCCATCGAGCAAGGAACTGGCAAGCACCGCAGTGTTGGTTTTATCTGCTTCCATCATCATTGCGCTGATTGTCTTTGCTATCAACAAGGTCTTTGAGTTAATTGTTGATTTGATTTATTAAATCAATCGGTAGAAAGCATGGAGTCAAAAGAATTACAGTGGTACGCTCTCAAAGCTATCAGTGGAAAGGAGTCGAAAGTGAAGGAATATATCGAGCTTGACATGAAACTCCACGGATATGAGAAGTATGTGCCACAGGTGCTTATTCCGTCAAGGAAAGAGGAGAAGATTGTCCGCGGAAAACGTGTAGTCAAGGATGTGAGCCTGTTGCCAGGCTATGTCCTTGTTGAGGCATGTCTTGTCGGAGAAATTCCCCACATGCTTAGAAACACCCCTGGAGTCCTCGGATTTCTGGGCGGTACCGATAATCCAACCCCAATGAGGCAGGCTGAAATCAACCGTATGCTTGGAATCGATGTTGAAGGTGAGGAACCCCCGACCATCATGAATGTTCAGTTCAATGTCGGCGAGGCAGTCACCGTCACCGACGGTCCGTTCGCTGGTTTCAATGCCGTAGTTGAGGAAATAGACCCAGATAAGCAAAAAGTGAAAGTCGCAGTCAAGATATTCGGACGTGTGACCCCTCTCGAGCTGAGTTACGGACAATTGGAGAAGGAATAATGATGATGTTACGCATCGGCGTTCCCTCCAGATGTGTCTCTTGATCCCTGTTCAGGATAATATAGGTTAGAGACACCTTGTAGTTTATATCACTTATAAAAATTATTTAGACAAATGGCAAAAGAAGTTGCTGGATTAATCAAATTACAGATTAAAGGCGGCGCTGCAAATCCGTCGCCTCCTGTTGGACCAGCCCTTGGTTCTAAGGGTATCAACATCATGGATTTCTGTAAGCAGTTCAACGCCAGGACTCAGGATAAGGCCGGGAAGATTCTTCCTGTCGTTATCACCTACTATGCTGACAAGTCGTATGATTTCATTATCAAGACCCCTCCTGCTGCCGTACAGCTTCTTGAGGCTGCAAAGGTTAAGAAGGGTTCATCTGAGCCTAACCGTTCCAAGGTGGCTGAGGTGACATGGGATCAGATCAAGACTATAGCAGAGGATAAGATGCCTGACCTCAACTGCTTCACCGTGGAGTCTGCGATGAAGATGATAGCAGGAACAGCACGCAGTATGGGTATCCGCGTGAAAGGACAATTCCCTGAATTATAATTAAAAAACTTCAATTAAAATGAGTAAACTGACAAAAAATCAAAAGATAGTTGCTGATAAGATTGAGGCAGGGAAAGCTTACACACTGGATGAAGCTGTCAATCTGTTGAAAGAGATTACGTTCACCAAATTCGACGCGTCGGTTGATATCGACATGCGTCTTGGTGTTAACCCACGCAAGGCTGACCAGATGGTACGTGGCGTGGTGTCTCTTCCTAACGGAACAGGTAAGCAAGTACGTGTGCTCTGTCTGTGTACTGCCGATCAGGAAGCCGCCGCAACAGAGGCTGGTGCCGACTATGTTGGTCTCGAGGAATACATCGAGAAAATCAAAGGCGGTTGGACTGATGTTGATGTAATCATCACAATGCCTTCTTGCATGGGTAAGATTGGTGCGCTTGGTAGAATTCTCGGTCCCCGCGGACTGATGCCTAACCCAAAGAGCGGAACTGTGACCCAGGATGTGGCAAAGGCAGTTAAGGAAGTAAAACAAGGTAAGATTGACTTCAAGGTAGATAAGACCGGTATTGTTCACGCATCAATCGGCAAGGTGTCGTTTGACCCCGTGAAAATCAAGGAGAATGCCCAGGAGTTTATCAACACCATCATCAAGTTGAAGCCGGCTACGGCTAAGGGTACGTATATTAAGAGCATTTATCTTTCAACGACAATGAGCAAGGGCGTGAAGATAGATCCAAAATCTATTGACTAATAAAACCAGACTGAATCATGAAGAAAGAAGATAAAAGCTTACTTATAGACCAGTTCATTGAGACACTCAATGAATATCCGCATTTCTATCTTGTTGATGTCACTGGCATGGACAGCGCGACAACGAGCGCACTGCGCCGCGAGTGCTTCAAGAACGATATTAAGCTGCAGGTTGTGAAGAACACCCTCTTCGAGAAAGCTCTCGAGAGAAGGGATGAGGACTACTCCGCTCTTTCCGTCTGCCTGAAAGGCAACACGGGTGTGATGTTCTGCGCCACAGCCAATGCTCCGGCAAAACTGATCAAGAAGTTCGCCAAAGACAATGCCGACATGCCGGCTTTGAAGGGCGCCTACGCTGAGGAGAGCACCTACGTCGGTGCCGAGAACCTTGAGGCTCTCTGCGCTATCAAGAGCAAGAACGAGCTTATCGCCGAGGTTATCTCCACGCTCGAAGGTCCTATCAACAGCGTGCTGTCTCAGATCGACGGCGGTACTACCATCCACGGGCTGCTTGACGCAATCGAGGAAAAAAATTCTTAAACATCCCGTGTAAATAACCGGAATCCAGTATGTCCGGTTTCCATGAGACGCGCATTGATACGTCTCAACTCAGAATTAAATTAAATAAAAAATAACCATTAAAAATTTTTATAAAATGGCAGATATTAAAGCTATTGCTGAAGAATTAGTTAATTTGACAGTGAAAGAAGTGAGTGAGCTCAAGGCGCTCCTCAAGGACGAATATGGAATTGAGCCTGCTGCTGCAGCTGTTGCTGTTGCTGCTGCACCGGGTGAGGGCGGAGCTGCCGCAGAGGAGAAGACCGCTTTCGACGTTGTACTGAAGAGCGCTGGTGCTGCTAAGCTTCAGGTTGTAAAGGCTGTTAAGGAGTCTTGCGGACTTGGTTTGAAGGAAGCAAAGGAACTCGTTGACGGTGCTCCTGCAAAGCTGAAGGAAGGCGTTGACAAGGCTGCTGCTGAGGCACTCAAGGCTGCTCTTGAGGCTGCAGGTGCAGAGGTGGAAATCCAGTAATCACTCCACTCCGACATAACAATTCGGTTAAGGATCCTCAGAATGAGGGTTCTTAACCTTTTTGTGTCTTCTAAGTAACAGTAAAAAAATAACTTAGTAAAATTAATGTCAGGCAATCGCTCAAGATATAAACTTATCTTTTTGGCTCTTTTCCAGCTGTTCATCGGTCATGATGCCCGCATCACTCCCTCTGACCAACTGAAAAACAGCTCAAAAATCTAAGATAAATTTTCCTAACTTATTTTTTTCACTATTACTAAGCAACAGAAGAAATCCAAAGCAATAACACTACCTGCACAATGAAGCTCATGAATATCCATGGACATCATTGTTGATGTGATAATAACAACAGATTGAATGAAATACCGATATCCCACCACCAATGATGTCATTATTTGTAGGATAACAGAGAATAATCAGGAGAAATAGCACTATATACATCGTAAATTATTTTAAATCATAAATCATTTCAGATGTCTAAAAACATTAACAACAGAGTTGACTTCTCATCAGTGAAAAATCCTGTTCCATATCCGGATTTTCTTGATGTCCAGTTAAAGTCCTTCAGAGACTTCCTGCAACTCGACACGCCACCGGAAAAGAGGAAAAAAGACGGACTGTACAAGGTCTTCGCCGAGAATTTCCCTATTGCCGACACAAGAAACAATTTCAGGCTCGACTTCCTCGATTATTACATCGATGCCCCGCACTACACTATCGAGGAGTGCTTAGAGAGAGGTCTTACATATTCTGTACCTCTGAAAGCAAAACTGATGCTCTCATGCTCCGACCCTGACCATGTCGATTTCGAAACCGTTGTCCAGGACGTGTTTCTCGGTCCGATTCCCTACATGACTGATAATGGTACTTTCGTAATCAATGGAGCTGAACGTGTGGTTGTGTCTCAGTTACACCGATCACCAGGTGTGTTCTTCGGTTCTAGTGTTCACCAGAACGGCACACAGCTCTTCTCTGCTCGTATCATTCCGTTCAAAGGATCATGGATTGAGTTTGCCACCGACACCAACGATGTGATGTACGCATACATCGACCGTAAGAAGAAGCTTCCGGTGACCACACTCCTGCGTGCCATTGGATTTGAGACCGACAAGGACATTCTCAACATCTTCAATTTGGCTGAGGAAGTGAAAGTGGACAAGAAGACAATCAAGAATTTTGTCGGAAGAAAACTCGCTGCACGTGTGCTGCGTTCATGGACAGAGGACTTCGTGGATGAAGAGACAGGTGAGCTCACCACCCTTGAGCGTAATGAGAAGATTATCGAACGCGACACGGTGCTCACTAAGGAAGACATCGAACTTATCATAGAAAATGACGTTGAGAACATATTTGTTCATAATGAGGAGAAAAACGCATCCGACTACTCCATCATTTTCAATACGCTCGCAAAAGACCCGACAAATACCGAGAAAGAGGCTGTAACATATATTTACCGTCAGCTCCGTAACGCTGACCCTGCCGACGATGCCAGCGCAAGAGAGGTGATCAACAACCTGTTCTTCTCGGAAAAACGATATGACCTTGGCGACGTGGGAAGATACCGTATGAACCGTAAGCTCGGACTGACCACCAATCCAGATACCAGGGTGCTGACCAAGGAGGATATCATTGAGATTATCAAATATCTCATTCAGTTGGCTAACTCGAAAGCTAACGTTGATGATATTGACCACCTGAGCAACAGAAGAGTGAGAACTGTGGGTGAGCAGCTCTCCAACCAGTTTGCCATCGGACTGGCTCGTATGAGCAGAACTATCAGGGAGAGAATGAACGTCAGAGACAACGAGGTGTTCAACCCAACGGATCTCATTAACGCAAAAACCATCTCATCGGTCATTAACTCGTTCTTTGGGACAAATGCATTGTCACAGTTCATGGATCAGACCAACCCTCTGGCTGAGATTACGCATAAGCGCCGTCTGTCGGCACTCGGACCGGGTGGACTCTCCAGAGAAAGAGCTGGATTCGAGGTTCGTGACGTTCACTACACACACTACGGCCGTCTCTGCCCAATCGAGTCACCTGAAGGACCTAACATCGGACTTATTTCATCTCTTTGCGTATATGCGAAAATCAACAGCCTGGGATTCATCGAGACTCCTTACAGAAAGGTGGAGAACAGCGTGGTTGATCTCAACAACGACAATATCATCTATCTCTCTGCGGAGGAGGAGGCAGAGAAAACAATTGGTCAGGGAAATGCTCCGCTTGATGAGAACGGTCACTTCATCAGAAAAGTCGTGAAATGCCGTAAGAATGCAGACTACCCGGTTGTTCCGCCCTCACAGGTGGACTACATGGATGTGGCTCCCCAGCAGATTGCATCTATAGCTGCAGCGCTCATTCCATTCCTGGAGCATGACGACGCCCACCGAGCACTCATGGGTTCGAACATGATGCGACAGGCAGTTCCACTTCTGCGCACTGAGGCTCCGATTGTGGGAACTGGTATTGAACGCCAAGTGTGCGAGGACTCAAGGACAATGATTGTTGCTGAGGGCGACGGACTCGTTGAATATGTTGATGCTAACACCATACGTATTCTCTATGACAGAACTGAGGATGAGGAATTTGTAAGCTTCGAGCCTGCTGTGAAGGAATACAAGCTTCCTAAATTCAGAAGAACTAACCAGAACATGACTATCGACCTCAGACCTCTCTGTAACCGTGGTGACCGGGTGAAGAAAGGCGACATGCTCACAGAAGGATATGCCACCGCTAACGGAGAGTTGGCTCTTGGCCGGAACCTGCTTGTGGCATACATGCCATGGAAAGGTTACAACTACGAGGATGCCATCGTGCTCAACGAACGAGTGGTGAGGGAAGACATTCTCACATCTGTACACGTCGATGAGTTCTCTCTTGAGGTGAGAGAAACGAAACGTGGTGTGGAGGAACTCACATCCGACATTCCTAATGTCAGCGAAGACGCAACCAAAGACCTTGATGAGAATGGTATTGTCAGGGTTGGAGCCCGTATCGGACCCGGCGACATCCTCATAGGAAAAATCACTCCAAAGGGTGAATCGGATCCATCACCAGAGGAAAAGTTGCTCAGAGCTATCTTTGGCGACAAGGCTGGAGACGTGAAAGATGCATCTCTCAAGGCGAATCCGTCTCTTAGCGGAGTGGTCATCGACAAGAAACTATTCTCTAAGGCTATTAAATCGCGTTCAGATAAGAACCGCGACAGGCTGGAAGTTGCTAAGATCGACAAGGAATATGAAGAGAAAATCAGCGATTTCAGGGCTATACTCGTCGATAAGCTCTTGACTCTCACAAAAGGCAAGAAATCATGTGGGGTGAAAGACTACATGGGTGCCGAGCTAATTCCAGCTGGTGCATCATTCGTGGCGTCTGTACTCGAAAAGTTCGACTATACTATCGTTCAGCTCAACAAATGGACTGACGACGAACATACGAATAGCCTTATCAAGCAGCTCGTCATCAACTACCTGAAGAAATACAAACAGCTTGATGCAGAACTCAAGAGAAAGAAATTCGCTCTCACTATCGGAGATGAGCTGCCCAACGGTATCATCCAGATGGCTAAGGTGTATGTGGCTAAGAAACGTAAGATTGGAGTTGGCGATAAGATGGCTGGACGACATGGTAACAAGGGTATTGTGTCTAAGGTCGTAAGACAGGAGGATATGCCGTTCCTTGAGGACGGAACCCCCGTCGATATCGTGCTCAACCCGCTTGGCGTGCCATCACGTATGAACATCGGACAGATATTCGAAGCTGTGCTGGGAGCAGCGGGAAAGAAACTGAATGTGAAATTCGCAACACCAATCTTCGATGGAGCACACCTAGAAGACCTGTGCGAATGGACCGACAAAGCTGGACTGCCACGTTACGGGCGTACTTACCTGTACAACGGAGAGACCGGACTTAAGTTCGACCAGCCTGCAACAGTCGGAGTGACCTACATGCTCAAGCTCGGACACATGGTGGAAGACAAGATGCATGCACGCTCAATCGGACCTTACTCACTTATCACCCAACAGCCGCTTGGTGGTAAGGCTCAGTTCGGAGGACAGCGATTCGGAGAGATGGAGGTATGGGCACTTGAGGCATTCGGTGCATCTCACGTGCTTCAGGAAATACTCACCATCAAGTCTGACGACGTTGTCGGACGTTCAAAGGCGTATGAGGCTATCGTGAAGGGAGACACTATGCCAACACCGGGTATTCCAGAATCTCTCAACGTGCTTCTGCACGAGCTCAGAGGACTCGGACTAAGCATCACACTCGATTAATTATTTTTTCAATTTAGTTTTATCTTTCATCATAACGATATAAAAGATGGCATTTAAGAGAGAAAGCAAATCAAAAACCAATTTCTCAAAAATCACTATCGGACTAGCGTCTCCAGAGGAGATTCTTGAGAATTCTCACGGTGAGGTTATGAAACCGGAAACCATCAACTACCGTACATACAAGCCGGAAAGAGACGGTCTCTTCTGCGAAAGGATTTTCGGTCCGACGAAAGACTACGAGTGTCACTGCGGTAAATACAAACGTATCAGATACAAAGGTATCGTTTGCGACAGATGCGGGGTGGAAGTAACCGAGAAGAAAGTGAGAAGGGAGCGTACAGGACATATCGCACTTGTTGTACCTGTAGCTCATATCTGGTATTTCCGTTCACTTCCAAACAAAATCGGATATCTTCTGGGACTTCCTACGAAAAAGCTCGACTCCGTGATTTACTACGAACGATATATTGTCATCCAGTCGGGAGTGGCTGAAACCACACCTGAACAGGACCGTAGCAACAAGGACAAAGACGCAGCGATAGTCCACGATTATGAACTGCTCACAGAAGAGCAGTACTGGAAAGTGGTAGAACAGCTTCCTGAGGGAAACCAGCAGCTCAGCGACGACGACCCCGACAAGTTCATTGCCATGATGGGAGCAGAGGCTATCGAGTTCATGCTTAAACGTATCGACCTCGACGCACTCTCATACGAACTGCGCGACAGGGCCAGCACTGACACTTCCCAGCAGCGGAAAGCTGATTCACTCAAACGTCTGCAGGTTGTGGAGTCTTTCAGGGCATCAAGAGGGAAGAACAAGCCCGAGTGGATGATTATGCACAATATACCGGTCACTCCGCCTGACCTGCGTCCACTTGTGGCGCTTGACGGTGGACGATTCGCAACGTCCGACCTGAACGATCTCTACAGACGTGTGATTATCCGTAATAACCGTCTGAAGCGACTGATTGAGATCAAGGCTCCAGAGGTGATTCTCCGAAATGAGAAGCGTATGCTTCAGGAGGCTGTTGACAGCCTGTTCGACAACTCAAGAAAGAGCAGCGCGGTCAAGTCGGAATCCAACCGTCCGCTTAAGTCGCTCTCCGACTCTCTCAAAGGAAAGCAGGGTCGTTTCCGTCAGAACCTTCTCGGTAAGCGTGTCGATTATTCTGCACGTTCGGTGATTGTTGTCGGACCAGAGCTGAAAATGGGCGAATGCGGTCTGCCAAAACTGATGGCCGCAGAGCTGTATAAGCCATTCATCATCCGTAAGCTCATTGAGCGCGGTATCGTAAAGACTGTGAAGTCTGCAAAGAAAATTGTTGACCGTCGCGACCCCGTGATCTGGGATATTCTTGAATATGTGATGAAAGGACATCCTGTTCTGCTCAACCGTGCTCCTACGCTTCACCGTCTTGGTATTCAGGCATTCCAGCCAAAGATGATTGAGGGTAAGGCCATTCAGCTACACCCGCTGGCTTGTACGGCATTCAATGCTGACTTCGACGGCGACCAGATGGCTGTACACCTTCCTCTTTCCAACGAGGCGATACTTGAGGCTCAGCTGCTTATGCTACAGTCGCACAACATCCTCTCGCCTGCAAGTGGAGAGCCTGTCACAGTCCCTTCACAGGACATGGTGCTTGGACTTTACTACATATCAAAGGTACGTCCAGGAGCGAAAGGTGAAGGCTTGTCGTTCTATGGTCCCGAAGAGGCTATCATCGCCTACAATGAGGGTAAAGTGGATGTTCATGCTTTGATTAAGTGTGTGGTCAGAGATGTTGATGAGAACGGTAATTTTGTCAAGAAGCAGGTTGAGACCACGCTTGGACGTATTATCATCAACGACATCGTGCCTCCAAAGGTGGGATTTGTCAATGAGGTGATGGGGAAGAAAGCACTAAAGAAAGTCATTACGAAGGTAATCAAGACCGTCGGTATGGCACAGGCTTGCGAATTCCTCGACGGTATCAAGAACCTCGGCTATAATAAAGCATACGAAGGCGGACTCTCGTTCGTGCTCGACGACATCATCATTCCTGAGGAGAAAGCAAAGATTGTGGAGGAAGGCAACAGACAGGTAGAGGAGCTGCAAACGAACTACGCCCTAGGTCTTATCACTGATAAGAACCGTTATCAGCAGGTTATCGACACTTGGACACGAGCCAACAACGAGCTTAAGAAAACGCTTATGGAGCAGATGGCCGAAGCCGACCAGGGTTTCAATGCCGTATTCATGATGCTCGATTCCGGTGCCCGTGGTTCAGGCGATCAGATTGCTCAGCTTGCCGGTATGAGAGGATTGATGGCGAAACCACAGAAAGCAGGTGCCAGCGACAACAATATCATTGAGAACCCGATTCTTTCTAACTTCAAGGAAGGTATGTCGGTGCTTGAATACTTCATCTCAACACACGGTGCACGTAAGGGTCTTGCCGATACCGCTCTGAAAACGGCTGATGCCGGATACCTCACTCGCCGTCTCGTGGATGTGAGCCACGATGTCATCATCACAGAGGAAGACTGCGGAACGCTGAGAGGTCTCGAATGCTCGGCTCTCAAAGATGGCGACCGTATCGTGGCTTCCCTCGCTGAGAGAATTCTCGGACGCGTGTCTGTTCACGACATCATCAACCCCACCAACGGAGAACTTATTCTCGGATCAGGTGAGGAGATTACCGAGAGTGTGGCTGCAGAGATAGAGGAATGTGGAATCGAGTCTATCGATATCCGTTCAGTGCTCACGTGCGAATCGAAAAAAGGAGTGTGCATGAAATGCTACGGACGTAACCTCGCCACCGCAAAGATGGTGCAGAAAGGAGAGGCTGTCGGAGTCATCGCTGCACAAGCCATCGGTGAGCCTGGTACACAGCTTACACTCCGTACCTTCCACGCTGGAGGTGTGGCTGGTAACGCCATCGCCAATGCCCAGATTCAGGCAAAGCACCACAGCAGGCTGGAATTTGAGGAGCTTCGAACCATTGAGGCTGCCCCAGCTGAGGGTGATGCTAACGCCAAGCCACGTAAGATTGTTGTCGGACGTCTCGCTGAACTGCGCTTTGTGGATGTCAACACAGGAATCGTCATGTCAACGGTTAACGTTCCATACGGAGCTAATCTCTTCTTCAATGAAGGCGACATCGTTGACAAAGGTGATGTCATTGCATCCTGGGACCCGTTCAACGCGGTAATCGTGTCTGAGTTCAGCGGTAAGGCTGAGTTCAACGGTGTGATTGAGGGTGTCACCTACAGGGTTGAAATGGATGAGAATACAAAAATGAGAGAGTATATCGTCACTGAGACCCACAACAGGGCAATTGTGCCGGAATGTCATATTCTCGATGAGAATGGCAATGTACTGCGTACCTATAACTTCCCGATCAACGGACACATCAATGTGGAGGACGGTCAGGAAATCAAGCAGGGCGATATCCTTGTGAAAATACCAAGAGCAATCAACAAGGCCGGCGACATCACGGGAGGTCTTCCACGTGTCACTGAGCTCTTTGAGGCACGTAATCCTTCTAACCCAGCTATTGTCGCTGAAATCGACGGACAGATCAGCATGGGAGCTGTCAAGAGAGGTAACCGTGAAATCATCCTCACGTCAAAAGTGGGAGATGTCAGAAAATACCTCGTTCCGCTGTCAAAGCAGATCCTCGTTCAGGAAGACGACTATGTCAGAGCCGGTACACCGCTGTCGGACGGTGCGATAACACCAGCCGACATCCTTGCCATCAAGGGCCCTACCGCTGTGCAGGAGTATATTGTCAACCAGGTGCAGGATGTTTACCGTCTGCAGGGTGTGACAATCAACGACAAGCACTTTGAGATTATTGTCCGCCAGATGATGCGTAAGGTGCAGATCAACGACCCGGGCGACACTCGTTTCCTCGAAGACGGTATCGTCGATAAGCAGGAATTCGCTGAGGAGAACGACAGAATATGGGGTAAGAAGGTGGTTGTTGACGCCGGTGACTCCGAGACACTGCAGAAAGGTCAGATTGTCACAGCAAGGAAACTCCGCGATGAGAACTCATCACTCAAACGCCGTGACCTCAAGCAGGTACAGGTGAGAGATGCCGTTCCCGCAACATCAACACAGATTCTGCAAGGTATCACTCGTGCTGCCCTCGGAGCTTCCAGCTTCATGTCAGCTGCATCATTCCAGGAGACCACAAAAGTACTCAACGAGGCTGCTATCAGTGGAAAGAAGGACATGCTTGAGGGCATGAAGGAGAACGTCATCTGCGGACACCTCATTCCTGCAGGTACAGGTCTGCGCGAGTTCGACAAAATCATTGTCGGATCTAAGGATGAGGCATACGACCGTAATATCGCGCCTTACGATGCCAATGGGGCTTTCGCTTCTTTCAACATCAACTCTACGTATTGATAACTCAAATACTGAATAATGACCAAACGGGTGTGCAACATTTCGATGCACACCCGTTTTTTTTGTTCCCGCCGGCATTCACACCCGTAAGCCTTGTGTTTTGACAATATATGATTAAACATATTCGTCTGTTTGAGACCAGACCCCGTCATGGGTTCTTCAAAAGACATAATTATTCAATCGTCATTTTTCATTATTTATTTTTTTTTCGTAACTTTGCAACCATGAAACGGAGACAAATATGATGATTGCTAACTCAAAACAATAACACAACTATGAAACAGCTGTTTTTTCTCACATTGATGTTCATGCTGTCCTTCTCATCGATAGAGGCTCAGGAGAGCTATTACCTTCGTCAGGCTAAGAGTTATATGAACGATGCCGATTATTACAACCGTCAGGCTGCTGGATACGAACGCGATGCCGACTACTACAACCGTCAGGCGCAGAACTATCTACGTGATGTGGACTACTACACACGTCACAACAACAGCGACAGGGCACGGACAAACAGCCGTTGGGCACAGGAAGCTACAGAAAAAGCACGTCTGCGCATGAAATGGGCACAGGAGGCAAGGGATAAAGCGCAAACCCGCATGAAATGGGCGCAGGAGGCAATGGAAAAAGCCAACCGACGGTGAAAATATACGCATATAGATTCATACCCACAATTTTTCCACTACTTCGCTTTTCTCTCCTCCGCCACTTTCATAATCTCCGATTTCTTTCAACACAACTCTTTGAATCCCGTACGTTTGATGCCTTTCGACACCGTTCTATCATTAATCAGGTTGTAGAAGGTGGCGCGGCTCACATTCAAAAAACAACTCCTTTTTTACTTCCTAAACTTGAGCTAATCAATAAACACATCAATAAACACAATTTCTTTATGTCGGCAGCATGGTAATTCGGGAAAAATCCGTAAATTTGTAGTTCAAAAGCAAAATGCATGATGAAGAAATTATTTGTGATATTAGTTGCGGTTGTGATAGCTTTGCCTGCAGCAGCGCAGAAACCGAATAAAAAACAAGACCACAGTTTTCAGGTGGCTAAGAATCTGGAGATTTTCAATTCCCTTTATAAAGACCTTGACAGGCTCTATGTAGATACGCTCGACGCCGACAAGATTATCACTATCGGCATCGACGCGATGCTCGACTATCTCGACCCCTACACCGAATTCTATGCAGAGGAGGATGTGGAGGACCTGAAGATGCTCACCACCGGCAAGTATGGTGGAATCGGCAGTATCATCCGTATGCGTTCTGATTCCACAGTTATCGTGTCTGAGCCTTACGAGGGTATGCCGGCAGCTGAGGTGGGACTGCATGTGGGCGATGTGCTCAAGAAAATCGACAACACCGACCTGACAGGGAAGAAAGTGAGTGAGGTGAGCGACATGCTCCGTGGCGAGCCCGGCACTACATTCGTGCTGACGGTGGAACGTCCGGGGGAGAGCACGCCACGTGAGTTTAAAATCACCCGCAAGAACATTAAGACACCCGATATCCCTTATTACGGACTGCTCAACAGCCAGAACGTGGCGGAGGGTGTTGACGGCAGCAAGATAGGCTATATCAACCTCAGCCAGTTCACGGAGAACTGCTCATCCGACGTGCGTAAGGCGGTTATCTCGCTCAAGGAAAAAGGGGCGAAGGCGCTTATCATCGACCTGCGCGGCAACGGCGGCGGACTGCTAGGCGAGGCAGTGAAAATCGTGAACTTGTTCGCACCAAAAGGGAGAACCATTGTGGAGACAAAAGGGAAGACGAACCAGAGCAGCAGCACGTATAAGACCACGCGCGAGCCCCTTGATTTAGAGATACCGCTCTGCATACTTGTGAACAACGGTACGGCATCAGCATCGGAGATATTGTCAGGCTCGCTTCAGGATCTCGACCGTGCTGTGATTGTAGGCTCCAGAACCTTCGGCAAGGGACTGGTGCAGTCTCCTCGCGACCTTCCGTACGACACGAGCATCAAAGTGACGACAGCGAAATATTATATCGTAAGCGGACGTTGCATCCAAGCCATCGACTACAAGCGTAAGCGTGAAGGAGGCGGTGACGGACGCGTGCCCGACAGTCTTGCCACCGTGTTCCATACGGATGCTGGACGCGTAGTGCTTGACGGCAACGGCATCAAGCCCGACGTGGAGGTGAAGCGCGACACGATGGCGAACATCGTGTATTATATGTCCACCGACGATGTCTTGACCGACTGGGGAACACAGTATGTGCTGGCACATCCCACCATCCCTCCGATTGATGACTTTGTATTGACAGACACTGACTTCGACGACCTGAAACGACTTGCCAAAGAGAAGAATTTCAAATACGACCGCCTGTCGGAAAAACGGCTGGAGGACCTGAAGAAAACCGCTCAGTTTGAGGGGTACTACGAGGATGCGAAGGCTGAGTTTGATGCCCTTGAGGCGAAGTTGCAGCATAATATCAATCAGGAGCTGGACCGCTACAAAGACGATATCATGCAGCTGATGGCCATCGAAGTGGTGAAACGCTATTATTTCCAGGCGGGCATGATCCAGGAGACACTTAAGAAAGACCCCGATTTGAAGAAAGCCTCTGAAATTCTTAACAATCAGGAGGAATACCATCGGATACTGTCAGTAAGCGATGGTAAATGAAGAATGAAAAAACAACAAAATCTCCAATGATATCGAGTAAAGCGGCAAAATTCAATAAACAGATGATGGGAGGCATGGCGATATTCGCCGTCCTGCTTCTGGGATGTGTGTTCGGGATGTTGTATTACTCGTTCCGGAACGTAGAGGATAAACGTGTGATCAAGAACCTGTACAGCGTTCGTTTCGACAAGGGAATGACCGACTCGGTGGAGGTGGCGGTCAACGACTCTGTCTTGTTTAAGGGCATAGCGAGCGACACGCTGTTTCTCAGTGCCAACGGCAATCCGTCGCAGAACATGATATCTGTGAGCGACATCACTACGGGTGAGACATGTAACGAGAATCTGGCTGTGGAACCTACGATGGTGGTGGTTTCCAGGAACGACAAGCTGAAAATTGAGGCGGTCAAGGTGATGGCACCGGTGGAGTGATTAGTTCTTAGTTCTTAGTTTTTAGTGACCATGCGGACAATTTCAGCGTAGTTAAATCAGCTACGCCTACAGGAAAGCAGACGGTTTTGCCGTGCTTTGCACGGATTATCGCGGTCAGGATGACCGCGCCCCCAAGTGGATGGGCTACGATTAGGCGATGGAAACAAAAAGGTGTGCCAGCAAAACACCGGCACACCTTTTTCAAGTTACACTCGTGGAGGATTCTTACTTCAGCTTGGTGTAAGCGTACTTAGCCACGTCGCCGAGCTCTTCCTCGATGCGGATAAGCTGGTTGTACTTCGCCATACGGTCGGTACGTGACATTGAACCGGTCTTAATCTGACCAGAATTGGTTGCCACAGCGATGTCAGCGATAGTAGCATCCTCGGTCTCGCCTGAGCGGTGAGAAGTCACAGATGTGTAGCCGTGACGGTGAGCCATCTCGATAGCCTCAAGAGTCTCTGTGAGCGAACCAATCTGGTTCACCTTGATGAGGATGGAGTTGGCGGCACCCATCTGGATACCCTTCTGCAGGAACTTCGTGTTGGTCACGAAGAGGTCGTCACCTACGAGCTGGCAGCGGTCGCCAATCTTCTGTGTGAGCTTCACCCAGTTGTCCCAGTCGTTCTCGTCGAGACCGTCCTCGATAGAGTCGATAGGATAGTCGGTGATAAGCTTCTCCAGATAAGCAATCTGCTCGTCTGCACTCAGCTTCTTGCCGTTCGGATCCTTCTTTTTGCCGTTCTTCAGCTGGCTGTAGTCGTACCACCAGTTGCCCTGCTCGTCCTGTGTTGCAAACTCAGAAGCAGCGCAGTCCATAGCGATTTTCACGTCCTTACCAGGCTCATAGCCGGCAGCCTTGATGGCGTCGCAGATAATCTGCAGAGCGTCCTCAATACCGTCGAGTGCAGGTGCGAAACCACCCTCGTCACCTACAGCGGTGGATAGACCGCGCTTCTTGAGCAGCTTGGCGAGGTTGTGGAACACCTCAGCACCCATGCGGATAGACTCCTTGATGTTCGGTGCGCTGATTGGACGGATCATAAACTCCTGGAATGCGATAGGCGCGTCAGAGTGAGCACCACCGTTGATGATGTTCATCATCGGAACAGGCAGTGTGTAGGTGTTCGTACCGCCGATGTAGCGGTAGAGAGGCATACCAAGGGCGTTGGCAGCTGCCTTGGCAGTAGCGAGAGAAACACCGAGGATCGCGTTAGCTCCGAGCTTGCTCTTTGTTGGAGTTCCGTCGAGCGCGAGCATCTTGTAGTCGATAGCGCGCTGGTTGAACACGCAGTCGCCCTTCAATGCCGGAGCGATGATGGTGTTCACGTTCTCAACAGCCTTCAACACACCCTTGCCGAGGTAACGGCCCTTGTCGCCGTCGCGAAGCTCAAGCGCCTCGTTTTCACCAGTTGATGCACCAGATGGAACAGCAGCGCGTCCGAGCACGCCGTTTTCAAGAACTACATCTACCTCAACGGTAGGGTTTCCGCGTGAGTCAAGAATCTCACGAGCTACGATTTTCTCAATTTTCATAATAAAAACAGCTATTTAAAAAATAAAAAAAGTGATTTTCTCTCTTTCATTCAATATTCAACTCGCAAAGATAATAAAATTATTTGAGAAAATATGAAAAAAATCCAACAATTAAAATAAAAAAAACGTTTGGACGGATAATTAGACATTTACCGTTGATTAGTTGGAAAATACACTTTGCAATTCTGTTTTTTTTAATTGGGAGTTAATCCTTCGGAAGGGATTAAAAGGAGAGTTGTTAAAATCCGAAAATTCTTGGATTGGGAGACGGATAATTCGGAAAAAATATGTAAATTTGTGGCATAAATCTGATTGATATGAGGAGGAACACGTTTTTCATGTTTTTCGCCTTTTGGGCGATGGCATTATGTGCCGCTGTGGCTCAGAAATGGAGCTACGACTTCATCGTACCTGACAACGGCGACTTCCTGGATGCCATCCATGCCGCCAACGGACGCTTCGACAAAGATAAGCGTTTCCGTATCTTCATCCGTGCCGGCCATTATTTCAGTGAGGGTGAGGGCGACACCATCCGCACGACCGAGAACGGAGTGGAAGTGCGTTTCCCCAGTCCCATTGCCACATTGACCGCATCGAACACGTCAATAATCGGTGAGGACCGTCTCTCTACCCGCATTGAGAACCGTCCTGTGCATGAGGGTATCAGCATCACCAGCACGCTTTTTCTGAAAGGGTGTGACAACACATATATTCAAGACCTGGAGTTTTGGTGTAATCTGAAGAACAACACGAATCCGAAGGCGGGTAGGGCGGTGGCACTACATGAGCGGAACTGCAGCCATAACATCTTCCGTAATTTATTTCTGAACAGCACGCAGGACACCTACTGGACGAACGATGGCGGCACCACTTATCTCGACAGCTGTACCATAGCAGGGACGGTGGATTTCATCTGCGGCGGCGGCACCATTTATTTCGACCGTTGTGACATCCAGCTGGTGGCACGGGATAATTATGAAAAGTGCGACATCATCACGGCTCCTGCCACTGCCGACAATCTCAGCTACGGCTTTGTGTTCGACCGATGCGACATCTACGGTGCCGACAGCCGTAAGGTGAAATTCTATCTCGGGCGCCCGTGGAAGTTCTCTCCCCGCTGCGTGTGGCTGAACTGCCTGTTCCGCTCGAAGCCTGAGGAGGAGGGATGGACCAACATGCACGGGATGTTGCCCAAGCTGTTCGCTGAGTATAACAGCCGCCTGAGAATTGACGAGGGAGTGTCGGAGCCAATCGACCTGTCCGCACGCCGCACGGTCTATCAAGATACGCATAAAAACGATATGGCAGTGGATTATAAACCACAGCTTACTGCTGCGGAAGCAGCGGATTATACACTTGAACGAGTGTTTCCTGGATGGAACCCGCGTAACGACTGCCTTCAGGTACCACCGCCTGTTGTCAAACTGAAAGGAAAACGGCTCGTGTGGAACGACATTGCGGAGTCTGGCTGCTATGCCGTGTATAAGAACCAGCAGCTTGTCGATTTCACAACCAATGCGTATTATAAGATTCCGTCAGGCACACCAAAAGGAACCACGTTCTATGTGCGTTGTGCCAACCAGATGGGCGGACTCTGCGATGCGTCAGGGGAGGTGAGGTTTTGATTCATGTTATAACTCCCATTCCGAAGGAATTAACTTCCATTTGAAAAATTAACTCCCATTCGCAGAATTAACTCCCAATTAAGTATAATATGTTTATCGCCGTCGCAGGAAATATAGGCAGCGGAAAATCGACGCTCACTCAGTTGCTTGCCCGTCATTACGGGTGGGAGGCCCGGTTTGAGGCTGTCGATCACAACCCCTATCTGGAGGATTATTATCACGACATCCACCGATGGTCCTTCAATCTGGAGGTGTTTTTCCTGAAAGAACGGTTCCGCGACCTGCTTGCCATCAACGATGCCAAGCACACGATTATCCAGGACCGTACGATTTACGAGGGCGTGTATGTGTTCGTGGCGAACAACAAGGACATGGGGCATCTCTCCGACCGCGATTACCAGACGTACATGGATCTCTTTGAGAACATGATGGAGATGGTGCGCTTCCCCGACTTGATGATTTATCTGAGAGCCTCAGTACCGCATCTCGTCGGCAATATCCAGAAGCGGGGACGCGATTATGAGCAGACGATGAATCTGGAATACCTCCAGAATCTCAACCGCCGCTACGACGACTTCATCTTCAACAAATACAAAGGACGGGTGCTGACAATAGAGAAGGACAACCTCGATTTCCTTGCACGTCAGGAGGATTTCCGACTGGTCGTCGATAAAATTGATGCCACACTGTTCGGACTATTTAGTTTTTAGTTTTTCTAGGTTATCCTGGGTTATCCTAGGAAGTCCAAGGCAAGACCAAGGTTATCTTAGGCAATCCTAGAGAATTTTAGAAATTATAGCACCCCGCAGGTATATAACTCCCATTTGAAAAAACAACTCCCAATTTAGATTAATATGCATATTGCTATCGCTGGAAATATAGGAAGCGGGAAAACGACGCTCACCCGCATGCTGAGCCATCATTACGGATGGATTCCCCGTTATGAGCCGGTTGACAACAACCCCTACCTGGCTGACTTCTATGCCGAAATGGCGCGTTGGTCGTTCAATTTGCAGGTTTATTTCCTCAACAAACGCTTTAAGGAGGTGGTGGAGATTTCACGCTCCGACGAGGTGGTGATTCAGGACCGCACGATTTTTGAGGATGCCCGCATTTTCGCTCCGAACCTCCATGCGCAGGGGCTGATGAGCGACCGTGACTTCGCCAACTACTGCGACCTGTTCGACCTGATGATGTCGCTTGTGAACCTGCCCGACCTGATGATTTATATCCGCTCGAGCATCCCCACGCTCGTCTCGCAGATTCAGAAGCGCGGACGGGAGTATGAGCAGACCATGCGTCTCGACTATCTTAAAGGCTTGGAAGACCGTTATGAGGGCTGGATTTCCTCCTACAAAGGTCCGCTCATCATCATCGACGGCGACAACTGCAAGTTTGGTGAGGACCCGCAGGCATTCAAGCATGTGGTCGATCTTATCGACGCAAAGCTCTTCGGGCTGTTCCCGGATGATTGAAGTTTATTTGAGTCTCAACAGGACCTACAATTCCGCAATGTTTTCTCCGAGTGCGAAGAAGCATTTGCTGAAACTGTCGTCGATACCGAAATCACGTCCGCCTTTCAGACGTGTGACCTCTATCACGCAGACCTCCTGTTTTGTCTGGTTGTCGATTACCGTGATAGTAGCCCAGACGGTGTGTTTGTTGCCGGGAATGATGCTCGTCACGCTGTAGAAATGATCCACTTTCGTCACATCGACAATCATGTGGTATCTTCCAAATTCTGTGGTGCTGGCCTTGATGTTTGACCTCTTGGAGTTGAATCCATCCATGAAATTGAATTCCGCCCTGCTCACATAGTCCTCAAACTTCTCCGGGTCCAGCTCCTCCATCATCCTTCTTCCGTCTTTCCACTGTGTCTGGTCCCATAGGATCTCAACTTCCATATAACCGCTGGCTTGCTTGAAAAACTTGGTCGAGCCGGAAACCACCCTGATAGGCTTTTCTGCAAACGCAGCCACACTGAAAAGTACTGCTAATGTGAATAATAGTGTTCGTTTCATGCTCTCTGTGAATTATTGAATGTTAAAAGGGTGAAAAAGAGAAAAAAATAAGACTGTAGATTTGTCAAAGATAATTTAATCCTTGAATCACTTGAAATGAAACTGCGCTAAGTAATCCTCAATATTTTCAAGCGCTTGAGCAAATTGAGAACAATCGTTTCAGAATCTGAATTTCACGCCGGTGTTTACGATACCCTGCTCACCCATACCCAGCTCGATGAAGCCACGGTAGTTTTCGCTGCCACATTCCACACCGATGGCCGTGGCCTGGAAGTTGAAGATGACATCGTTGTTGGTTTCGTTCTTCAGCCCGCCTGCATACCATTTCGTTTTCTCAGTCCGGAAGCTCACGCCGGCGCCTGCTTTGGAATATAGTCCCCAGTAACTTTTTCGCAGCCAGTCGATTTTCACTGCAGGCATCACGGTGAGGTAGCTTGTTTTCAGATTACCCTCCAGGCTGTTCCCCAACAAGATGTCGCGTTTACCGTGGGCATACACGGCGATTCCTCCAACACCAATCAGCGGGCTGATGTGGTAGTAATATTCAATGGAGAACGGGTTGCGGTATTTCTCGTTGTCGTAGGAATAGGAACCGGTGGTTCCAGCGAGGGT
>JAEEGF011476261.1_pt1 | contig 23748 bp, 17 predicted proteins | sample 9134171 | NCBI WGS metagenome assembly JAEEGF01 (sample SAMN16246542, study PRJNA631951) | gut metagenome | biome: gut microbiome; feature: rumen; material: AP-attached | host: Bos | place: Iran: Karaj | collected 2018-10
TTCTAATAATTCCCACTGTCAGATTTTTGAATTTGTTTCGAGGGCAAAATGTTAGCTGATAAGGGAGCATAGCGGGCTATGTGACCGCAGAAGTTAACAGTTTGCACCGAAAGAAAACAAAAAGATGACACAATGATATTCACATTATTGACTAATTAAACTCGTGGGAATTTTTAGAGCCCACCTTTAAATATTCGCGATGCTCAGTACGTTTGCGAAAACGCCTGCGGCTGTGACGCTTGCACCAGCACCGAATCCCTGTATGAGCATAGGATATTCCTTATAACGCTTGGTGGTAAGGGTGACGATGTTGTTGCTGCCCTCCAACTCGTAGAACGAATGGTTGGATGGAATCTCCTGCAATCCTACGCTCGTCTTAACCTTTGGAGCAGAGGTGTGGTTGCCGTTCTCATCCTCGCCGATTACCTCCATGCGAGCCACGAAGCGCCATTTGCAGCCCTTGGCAGCAAGAGTCTTGCGCTTAGCCTCAAAATCAGCGTCGAGCTGTGGCAGTTTCTTCCAGAAATCATCTACGCTGCCCTCGAAATACTCATCGGGCACGAAGAGATTCTTCTCTACATCAGCCTGTTCTACGCGATAGCCAGCTTCACGAGTGAGGATGACGAGCTTGCGCACTACGTCCATGCCTGAGAGGTCGATGCGTGGGTCAGGCTCGGCAAAGCCCAGTTCCTTGGCTTGCTTTACCGTCTCAGAGAACGGTGTGTCCTCAGAGAGAGCATTGAATATATAGTTGAGCGTACCAGAGAGCACTGCTTCAATCTTCAGTATTCGGTCACCAGAGTTAGTGAGGTCGTTCATTGTGCTGATGATAGGCAGTCCGGCACCCACGTTAGTCTCAAAGCGGAACTTCACGCCGCATCGCTTTGCAGTCTCCTTCAGAAGCCTGTAACTGTCGTAGTCGCCAGAGGCGGCAATCTTGTTTGCTGCAATGACGTTGACGTTATGCTCAAGCAAAGGCTGATAGAGGGCTGCCACGTCCTTAGAGGCGGTGCAGTCAACGAAAACGGAGTTGAAGATGTTCATCTCGATGATGCCGTCGAGCAACTTCTGTGCATTAGAAGGCTCAGAAGCATCAAGCTGTTCTCTGTAATTGCTGAGGTCGATGCCCTCACGACGGAATACAGCCTTCTTGGAAGAGGCTATGCCCACCACGTTGAGCAGCAATCCAGAATTTTTCTTCAGATTTTCTGACTGAGAGCGTATCTGCTCAAGGAGTTTTGCACCCACGGTGCCTACACCGCAAATAAAGAGGTTGAGCACCTTATATTCAGAAAGGAAGAAAGAGTCGTGGAGCACGTTGAGCGACTTGCGCAGGAACTCAGACTTTACGACGAAAGAGATGTTTGTCTCAGAAGCGCCCTGTGCACAAGCGATGATGGAGATGCCGGAGCGTCCCAATGTGCCGAAAAGCTTTCCTGCAATACCCGGAGTGCGCTTCATGTTCTCGCCTACGATGGCAATGGTAGCCAGTCCGCTCTCTACCTGCATAGGGTACATAGAGCCGGAGGCTATCTCCTTCTCAAACTCCTCGTTGAGCACACGTGCAGCCTCGTCGGCATCGCTCTCCTTGACGCCAATAGACGTAGAGTTCTCTGATGAAGCCTGCGATACCATGAACACCGATATGCCGTTGTTGGCAAGGGAGGTGAATATACGCTGGTTGACACCTATGACACCCACCATGGAAAGGCCCGTGACGGTGATAAGCGACGTACCGTTGATAGAAGAGATACCCTTGATAGGCTTGTGGTCGCCTTCTATCTTGTCTTTTATTATAGTACCCTCAGCCTCAGGATTGAAGGTATTCTTTACCTTAATAGGTATGTTCTTTACGCAAACAGGATATATCGTAGGTGGATAGATGACCTTTGCACCGAAGTTACAAAGCTCCATAGCCTCTACGTAAGACAGTTCCCTGATAGGGTATGCACTGCTTATGACACGAGGGTCGGCAGTCATGAAACCATCGACGTCGGTCCATATCTCAAGGATATCGGCGTTGAGGGCTGCCGCAAGGATTGCAGCGGTATAGTCAGAACCTCCACGACCGAGGTTGGTGGTCTCGCCACTCTCCTTGTCTTTTGCTATGAATCCCGGAACCAGAGATATGCGTGGCAGTGTGGAGAAAGTCTGCTTTACGAGTTCATTGGTGACATCTGCCGCCAAGACATGATGTCCCTGCTTGTCCTCTGTCTTGATGAAGGTGCGTGAGTCAAACCATCGTGCGCCCTTGATAAGTGTGGCTACGATGTTTGAACTCAGGCGCTCACCGTATGCCACGATGGCATCCTGCGTCTTCTCGGAAAGGTCGTGAATAAGATATACGCCGAAATATATGCTACGCAACTGCTCAAGCAACGCATCTACGGTATTGAACAAACGTTCACGGTCCTGCGCGTCGGTAATAATGGTGTCTATCATCTTGTGATGACGGTCAACGATAGACTCGAACTCGTCGCGGTAGCGGTCGTCGCCTGCAAGGGCAAGGCGCGAAGTCTCAATAAGTTTGTCTGTGATTCCACCCAGTGCACTAACAACAACAATGACTGGCTGTTCTTTTGCCTCCTTCTCTACAATCTTCTTCAGACTGAGAATACTCTCTACGGAACCTACACTGGTTCCGCCAAATTTTAATACTTTCATAAGTGTAATGTACGATTAAGACGATGTACGGTCGTTGTTTTGATGATTAAATTTCCCCATTTACAACTGGGGGTGACTTGATCTTTATACAAAATCCAAATGCAAAATTACATCTTTTCCTTGAAACTACCAAATAAACGACTAAGAAATTGCAAATTCACAATAAAAGGAATGATTTATCGTTATTTAATTTGTATGATGACACGATTATTCAGAAACGACATATTGTTTTGTTCAAAAAAGTGGGCGGTTCTCGTCATGCTGTGCTTCGCCATGATGGTGAAAGCGCAGGACTTCGTACTTACGGGTAGGGTGATGGACGAGCAGGGCAACCCAGTGGAACTGTGTACTGTGGCTTGCGTAAAGCAGGCGAAGATTACGATGACAAACCTGCGTGGCGAGTTCTCGCTGTCGCTATCGTCAACGGACTCCGTAGTAGTACGCTTCTCTATGATTGGCTATAAGACTAAGACACGAGTGCTGCGTCGTCCACGTGGTAGGCAGAATCTGCAAATTACGCTTTATGAAGATAACCAAGAACTGCAGGAAGTCTCTGTGACGGAGCGAAGAAGACAGGCTGGAACCACGCAGGAATTGGATGTGAAGGACGTAAAGCAGTCGCCATCGACCACAGGCAATGCCGTGGAAGAGATGATACAGCAGCAGGCGGGAGTAAGTACACACAACGAGTTGTCATCGCAATATAACGTACGCGGAGGTTCTTTTGACGAAAACTCCGTATATATAAATAATGTGGAGGTGTACAGACCGTTCCTGGTACGTTCAGGTCAGCAGGAAGGTTTGTCGATAATAAATGCCGACATGGTGGATAAGATTTCGTTCTCCACAGGAGGCTATGAGGCGAAGTATGGCGACAAGATGTCGTCGGCACTCGACATAACATATAGAAAGCCTACACGTACGGAGGCAACTTTGACGGCAAGTCTTATGGGAGGCTCTGCTTATTTAGGTTTCGGAAACAAGAAATTCTCATGGTCGAACGGTTTCAGGTACAAGCAGACCAAAGCCTTACTAAAAACCTTTGACACTACGGGAGAGTATGATCCAAGTTTCATAGATTATCAGACATATCTGACCTTCACGCCAAACAAACGATGGCAGATAGAGTTGATAGGCGACATATCGCAGTCGAGGTATAATTTCTATCCTACAGACCGTGAGACAACATTTGGCACGCAGGACAACATAAAGGCGTTCAGAGTGTATTTCGACGGTAAGGAGAAGGATTTGTTCCGTACGTATTTCGGCACCATGTCCATAAGGCGCAATATATCTGACAAGGCAAGCGTGTCGCTGATAGGCTCCGCATTCCATACAAATGAGCAGGAGACATATGACATACAGGGACAATATTGGCTGTCGCAGACAGAGACTCAGGAGAATATGGGCGTAGGTACATATATGGAATATGCCCGCAACTACCTGACAGCGAACGTGGCAAGCCTGAAACTGATGCTCGATCGCAAGACACGTCACCATGCAGTACAGGCTGCATTGTCGATGAGGTGGGAGAATATAAAGGAGAATAGCCGTGAGTATGAGATGCGTGACTCGGCTGGCTATGTGATGCCGCATACGGGTGACAAACTCAATATGATATATACCTTGGCAGCAAAGAATGAACTGAATGCACGAAGGTTGGAGTTCTATGTCCAAGATACGTGGAAATTCGCTTCGCCGGCAGAAACCAACTTCTATACGCTGAACTATGGAGTGAGGTTTGCACACTGGACTTTCAACAAGGAAAGCATCGTGTCTCCAAGGGCTTCATTGTCAGTAGTGCCATATTGGAACAGTGACGTGATGCTGAGATTTGCTGCAGGACTGTACTATCAGGCACCGTTCTTCAAGGAACTGAAGGATACCACGACTGTTGGAGGGGTGACATATGCCACACTGAATAAGAAGATAAAATCTCAGCAGAGCATACATTTGATAGCAGCATTTGACTATCGGTTCAAGGCAGGTGGCAGACCGTTTAAGTTTACGGCGGAGGCATATTATAAGATATTGTCGAACCTGATTCCTTATAGTGTTAACAATGTGAAGGTTACGTATAATGGTAACAATGAAGCCTCAGGACATATTGCCGGCGTTGACTTCAAACTCTACGGAGAGTTTGTACCAGGGACGGATTCGTGGATTACGTTCTCGTTGATGAGCACTGGAATGAAATATCGCGGACAGAGCTTACCGCTGCCTACAGACCAGCGCTATTCCGTAAATCTGTTCTTCACGGACTACTTCCCTGGTACAGACCGTTGGCGCATGGCGCTGAAACTGGCTTATGCAGACGGACTGCCATTTGGTCCGCCACATAAGGATAACAGCAGGCAGAATTTCAGGGCACCGGCATACCAGAGAGTGGACATAGGCATGAGCTATCGTGCATATAAACGTGAAAACCAGACTGCAAAGCAGTTCTGCCTGAAGAATATATGGATAGGACTTGACTGCCTCAATCTGCTCGGACATAACAATGTGAATTCCTATTACTGGGTAACAGATGTTACGAACTATCAGTATGCGGTGCCAAACTACCTGACTGGCAGACAACTGAATGCGAAGTTGTCACTTGAGTTCTAATGATTCAGTTTCCTTAAGTAAGTCGTTTGGCTACCAATGGGGATGAACTATTGCGAAAGTTGAAAAAAGTATGGAAAAGGTAAAAGAGATAAAGCGTACGCTGAGAACTTTGATGAATGGGGTTACGGCACAGTCAATGCGTGAGAAAGGTCTTGACTATCACGTAAACTGGGGAGCATCGCTGTTGCATCTAAGGGAACTTGCAAACGAATATGAGAAAGACGGCCAACTTGCCATGGCATTATGGCAGGACGACGTAAGGGAATGTAAGATACTTGCCACCATGCTGATGCCTGTAGAGGAAATGCAATGTGAGACAGCCTTGCAGTGGATAGGGCAGACGCATACACAGGAGATTGCAGAGATTGCATCGAAGAACCTGTATCAGTATCTGCCATACGCAACAGATATGGCGTTGGACCTTTTAGGTAAAGACGACAGGATCAGTCGTTTGCATGGATTATGTATTATGGCAGGAACTGTTAGCAGTGATAAAACCTTGACGGAGGCAGAGGCAAAGGCTTTTCTTGACAGCGTTGTGGTTGTCTTGGCAGGAGAAGACCTTGTGCTGAAACATGCAGCACTGAATGCTGTGCAGAGATATGCAGACGTGGATGCTATGTGCCATGAGACGGCAAAGTGTGCGTTAAAAACAATAAAAATGGACGATTGGTTATAAAAGTTTCAAACAATCGTCCTTTTTTATTTGCGTATTTGAATAATTTTTATTACTTTTGCCATTTGATATGAATATTGTGCGAAAGCACATGGTAAAAGAAACGAATCAGAAATAAAATAAAACGATATAAGATGCTTACACTGAAACTCATTACAGAAGAGAAAGAGAGAGTAATCAAAGGACTGGAGAAAAAACACTTCAACGGAGCGGCAGAGGCAATAGATAATGTCTTGGCGGTGGATAAAAAACGTCGTGAGACACAGCAGGAACTGGATGCCTGCCTGGCAGAGCAGAAGAAAGCAGCCTCAGAGATAGGCAAGTTGATGAAGTCTGGCGACAAGGATGCTGCAGAGAAGGCAAAGTCTGTCGTGGCAGAACTGAAAGAGAAGTCAAAGCAGCTTGAGGATGTCAAGGCAGAGGCAGAGCAGGAACTGACTACACTGTTGTGCCAGATTCCTAACATACCTTATGATGAGGTGCCTGAAGGTTCTTGCGCAGAAGACAATATCGTGGTGAAGAGCAACCAGAAAGAGTGTGACGGTACGGACACTGTAGGAAACTGGACTGCCAATCCTGCTAATGACTCTGCAAAGTTGCCTCACTGGGAGTTGGCAAAGAAATATAACCTCATAGACTTTGATCTCGGCGTTAAGATAACAGGCGCTGGTTTCCCTGTATATACAGGAATGGGAGCTCGTTTGCAACGTGCACTCATAAACTTCTTCCTCGATGAGGCTCGTAAGAGCGGATATACTGAGATTATGCCGCCAACAGTAGTAAACCAGGCTTCAGGATATGGCACAGGTCAGTTGCCTGACAAGGAAGGACAGATGTACCACTGTGAAATAGACGATCTCTATCTCATACCTACGGCAGAGGTGCCTGTGACAAATATCTATCGTGATGTAATTCTCGACGAAAAAGACCTGCCAATCAAGAATTGTGCATACACACAGTGCTTCCGTCGTGAGGCAGGCTCATACGGTAAGGATGTACGAGGACTGAACCGCCTGCATGAGTTCTCAAAGATTGAGATCGTACGCATAGATAAACCTGAACATTCAAAGGAGTCACACAAGGAGATGTTGGCACATGTGGAGGGTTTGCTGAAAAAGCTTGAGCTGCCTTACCGCATACTGCTGCTTTGTGGCGGCGACCAGTCTTTCACCTCTTCTATATGTTATGACTTCGAAGTGTACTCTGAGGCTCAGGGCCGTTGGCTTGAGGTGTCTTCTGTCAGCAATTTCGACACATATCAGGCTAATCGTCTGAAGTGCCGCTATCGTAACAGTGAGACAAAGAAGACAGAGTTGTGTCATACTCTTAATGGTTCGGCATTGGCTTTGCCACGTATAGTAGCTGCTATATTGGAGAACAACCAGACCGAGGATGGTATCAAGGTTCCTGCTGCTTTGGTTCCTTATATGGGATGTGACGTGATAAAGTAAGTGAAAAACTCCATTGTTGCATAGCCTGGCATGTTGCTGGCTGCAATGAGATGGATATTCCTTGAATTTGCGTATAGATATAATATAGACGTTGTACGCAATGTAGGATATGTAGAATATTATACAGCCCCACTGCATGGATTTTTGTTATGCAGTGGGGCTGTTTTGTGTACTAAGGAGAAGTGAGGGGAGAGTAAGAAAGTAGGGTGATAAAAGGGACTTTCGTTAAGTAATTGCGAAAAAATTTTGTAGAATGAGAAAAAATTACTACTTTTGCAAATTAAAGGCAAGATATACAAACAAAAGCATTATGTACAAAATAGTTACAAAGAAGCAGTTCTCAGAGAAGGTGTTTCTCTTTGAGATTGAGGCTCCGCTGATAGCTAAGAGCCGTAAGCCAGGCAATTTCGTAATAGTACGTGTTGACAAGCACAGTGAGCGTATGCCACTGACCATTGCCGACTCAGACGTAGAGCGTGGTACAATCACCCTCGTAATTCAGGAGGTTGGTTTGTCGTCAACAAAACTCTGCAGCAAGAACGTCGGTGACGAAGTGGCAGATGTTGTAGGACCATTGGGAAATCCTACGCACATTGAGAAGTTTGGTACCGTTATATGTGCCTGCGGTGGTGTGGGTGCAGCTCCTATGTTGCCTATCGTTCGTGGATTGAAGGCAGCAGGTAACCGTGTACTTACTGTGTTGGCAGGCAGGACTGCAGAACTCGTAATCCTTGAGGATGAGTTACGTGCTTCTTCTGATGAGCTCATTATCATGACAGATGATGGCTCTAAGGGTGAGAAAGGCGTGGTGACGATAGGTATAGAGAAATTTGCGGAGCAAGAGCATATTGACAAGGCTTTTGCCATTGGACCTCCGATAATGATGAAGTTCTCATGCCTCACCACCCAGAAGTATGGTATATCAACAGACGTATCGCTCAACACGATTATGGTTGACGGTACAGGTATGTGTGGCGCTTGTCGTCTTACTATTGGTGGCAAGACAAAGTTTGTCTGCATCGATGGTCCGGAGTTTGACGGTGCATTAGTAGATTGGGATGAGATGTTCAAGCGTATGGGTACCTTCAAGAAGGAGGAACTCGATGAGATGGAGCACTATGCTGACCATGTATACAGTGATTCAGTGACGGGCAAGAAGGAGCAGACTGACGTGACGATGGATTCCGCACCAGTGGATGATTCTATAGAGGTACTGACAGATCGTAATGCACCATGGCGTGACGAACTGAGAAAGGCGATGAAACCAAAGGAACGCACTGCCATACCACGCGTCGTGATGCCAGAGTTAGACCCAGTATATCGTGCAACGACACGTACCGAAGAAGTTAACAAGGGACTGACAAAGGAAATGGCATTGACAGAGGCAAAGCGTTGTCTGGATTGTGGCAAGCCATCATGTGTAGAAGGATGTCCTGTCAACATCAATATACCATCATTCATTAAGAATATAGAGCGTGGTCAATTCCTTGCAGCTGCCAAGGTGTTGAAGAATACATCAGCTCTACCTGCAGTGTGTGGTCGTGTATGTCCACAGGAGAAACAGTGTGAGAGCAAGTGTATACACCTGAAGATGAATGAGCCAGCTGTAGCTATTGGTTATCTGGAGCGTTTTGCTGCAGACTATGAGCGTCAGTCAGGTCAGATGTCTCTGCCAGAGGTAGCACCTTCTAATGGTATAAAGATAGCAGTCGTAGGTTCTGGTCCTGCAGGCCTGTCGTTTGCTGGTGATATGGTGAAGAAAGGTTATGACGTGTATGTATTCGAGGCACTCCATGAGATTGGTGGTGTGTTGAAGTATGGTATACCGGAGTTCCGTTTGCCAAATGCCATTGTTGACGTGGAGATAGAGAATCTCCGCAAGATGGGAGTTCATTTCCAGACAGACGTTATCGTTGGTAAGACAATCTCTGTTGACGAATTGGAAGAGGCAGGATTCAAGGGAATCTTTGTTGGTTCAGGTGCTGGTCTGCCAAACTTTATGAACATTCCAGGTGAGAACCTGATAAACATAATGTCTTCTAATGAATATCTTACTCGTGTTAATCTTATGGATGCTGCAAATCCAAAGACAGACACACCTATGAATTTGGGTAAGAATGTTCTTGTAGTAGGTGGTGGTAATACTGCTATGGACTCATGTCGTACGGCAAAGCGTCTCGGCGCTAATGTAACGCTCGTATATCGTCGTTCAGAGGCAGAGATGCCTGCACGACTGGAAGAGGTTAAGCATGCTAAGGAGGAAGGCATTACATTCCTTACTTTGCACAATCCGGCAGAGTATATTGGTGATGAGAATGGTGTCGTAAAGCAGGCTGTACTCGAAGTTATGAAACTTGGAGAGCCTGATGCATCAGGACGTCGTTCACCAGAACCTACGGGCGAAAAGATAACAATAGATGTTGACCAGGTTGTTGTTGCTGTCGGAGTGTCTCCAAATCCACTTGTTCCACAGAGTATTAAGGGACTGGAGCTTGGTCGTAAGAATACCATCGTTGTAAACGAAGGTATGCAGTCAAGCCGTTCTAACATATATGCAGGTGGTGATATCGTTCGTGGTGGTGCAACTGTTATTCTTGCTATGGGCGATGGTCGCAATGCAGCAAAGAACATGCATGAGGCCCTGTCTAAGTAAAGGTCATAATTAAGTTCAGAAGTTCATAGTTTTAGCTCAATTACAAGCATAGATGCAATTAATATATGCAGTGAATTGCAAAACTATGAACTTTGAACTTTTATATACCAACTCTAATCTGTTAACAAAATAATCAAAACTACTATGATTCCTCCTTCAGAACTACCTATCAATGAAGATGGCAGCGTGTTTCACCTGCATCTACGTCCAGAGCAAATTGCTGATCGTGTGATACTCGTCGGAGACCAGGGACGTGTGGATATGGTTGCTTCATATTTCGACACTGTGGAATGTGAGGTACAGTCGCGTGAGTTCCATACCATAACGGGTATATACAAAGGTAAGCGCATATCGTGTGTCTCAACAGGAATAGGTTGTGACAATATTGATATTGTGATGAACGAACTTGATGCTCTCGTGAATATAGATCTCGAGAGTCGTGAGATAAAGTCCGGACATAGAACCTTGAACATCGTGAGGGTAGGGACATGTGGCGGACTGCAGCCCTTTACACCTATAGGCACGTTTGTCGCTTCTGTTAAGAGTATCGGTTTTGACGGATTGCTTAACTATTATGAAGGACGTAACGAAGTCTGTGACCTGGATGCAGAGAAAGCCTTCACGAAACACATGGATTGGTCGCCGCTGAAAGGTGCTCCATATGTAGCAAATGCTAACAGTGAGTTGATAGAGCAGGTAGCAGGAAAAGACATGGTAAGAGGAATTACCATAGCCTGTGGTGGTTTCTATGGACCGCAAGGCAGACAAGTGCGCCTCGGAATCCAAGATCCCAGACAAAATGAGAAGGTGGAGAGCTTCCGTTATAGGCAGGAACCTGATGGTATGGAACTGGCTATATGTAATTTTGAAATGGAATCGTCTGCACTTGCAGGTCTTGCCTCACTTCTCGGACATCGAGCCATGACCTGCTGCATGGTAATAGCCAACAGATATAACAAAGAAATGAATACAGACTACAAGTCAAAAATCAAGGAACTTGTTCAGTTGGTTCTTGACCGTATTTGAAAATAATATCAAGTTTTGGAATATCAGAATATTTTTAAGGAACTGTGTAAGATACCACGTGCTTCACATCATGAAGAGCAGGTGGCAGATTTCTTATGTGATTTTGCAGAGAGACACAATTTAAGGTATCGACGTGATGAGAATAACTGCGTGGTGATAGAGAAACCAGCTTCGCCTGGCTATGAACAGCATGATTCTGTGGTAATACTGAACCACATGGATATGGTGTGCGTAGCTGATGCAGGTTATAATACTCCTGGACCTGTGACGCCTGTAGAGTATGAACAAGATGGAGAGCAGTGGATGCGAGCTAATCATACTTCACTTGGTGCAGATAATGGTATAGGATTGGCTATGGCACTTGCCGTTCTTGCAGACGATTCCTTGGAACATCCTGCTTTAGAGGTGCTTACGACTACTTGTGAAGAAGATGATATGAGTGGAGCTGCAGGAATGGCTGCAGACTTTATCAAGGGACGTAATGTACTTAATCTGGATTCTGAGGCATATAAGGAAATAACGGTAGGTTCGGCAGGAGCTCATATTCAGTTGGCACATCTGCCATATAGCCGTATTGCCATGCCGCAGGATTATGTAGCATATTCCGTGGAAGTAAACTGGGGAATAGGTGGACATAGTGGCGTAGATATAAACAGCGGCAGGGCAAATGCTATAAAGATACTTGCTAATTTGTTATTAGTGGCAATAAGGCAGGTGAATATTAAGCTGTACCTCGTTTCGTTTGAAGGTGGTCAGGCTTATTCTGCTATTCCTGGCGAGGCCGAGGCTAAGATTGTAATACCAAAAGAGAATATAGAAGAATTTGAGATTTTGGTATCGCAATGTAACGATGCAGTGAAGGCGCAGTTCTCAGAAACAGATCCTAACGTGGAAGTTGTTTGTGAACCATCGGTATGGCATTCAAACGTGATAAACGAGGAAGGTACGCACTTGTTGCTGGCATGTATTAACGGTATTCCTGTAGGACCGGTAGAGATGCGCCAAGATGTGGCTGTTCGTGAAAACGACTCATCTTCAGTGTTGACATCTAACAATATAGGTATAGTAAGACAGTCTAAGGAAAAGTTTACTATATCTACGCATACAAGGAGTTTCAGTCAGGAGAATATGCAAGACTTGTCATCTAATATCTCGCGTATATTTACTCTGACGGGTGCTAAGGTAGAAACCGTAATGCAGGTGTCTCCATGGCAAGAGGATTTAGACAATCCATTCGTACAGCAGACTATGGCGGTATTTGAACGTGTTCTTGCCTTTAAACCTACGCCAGTTTCCATGCATTTTGCATTGGAAGCAGGATACCTTGTTGAGAAATTCCCTGGAATCCATATTGCTTCAATAGGACCGAAGATTATTGGAGCACATAGCACGGATGAACACGTATCGCTTACCACAGCAGATAATATATGGAAAGTAGTAGTGGAACTGCTTCGTAGTTTGTAAGATAGAAAGACTCTATAATAACGGAATAGTCGGGTGAACCATAAAGAGTTTACCCGACTATTTCGTTATTATTAATCTGTATGTTTAATGGGAATTCACTTTAAGTGCGAATTTATTGCTTCTTTATTACACGCTCGATTACTTGTGGGAAATTACCTTGTTCAAGTATGTGAATCTTTTGTTCAATGTCTTCAATGGTGTCATCTGGTGTGAGGGAAGTCTTAAACTGCTCTATTATCTGTCCGCCGTCAATTACATTGTTTACATAATGTATTGTTATACCGGTTTCGGATTCGCCAGCAGCCTTCACTGCTTCATGTACATGGTGACCGTACATACCCTTACCGCCATATTTTGGTAGTAGGGCAGGGTGGAGGTTGATGATTCTGTTAGGGAAAGCCTCGATAAGATAATCAGGTACCTTCAAGAGGAAACCTGCAAGTATGATGTAGTCACATCCCTCTACTTGCTCAAGTACAGTCTGTGGCTCATCATTAAACTGCTGACGAGTAATGACAGTATTTTTTACACCGAGATTAGTAGCGCGTGTAAGTGCGTATGCATCAGCACGGTTACTTATTACAATCTTGATGTTAACGCTGGAATCATCCTTGAAATAGCGTATGATATTCTCACAGTTGGTTCCGCTACCGCTGACAAATATTGCTAAGTTGCAAACCTTATTCATATTCTATGATTGTTTTAATGTTTTTATTAGATGTGAGTAGTTTTGCTGAGAAGGTAATGGTCTAAGATAGTTATTGCTGCCATAGCTTCAACTATTGGTACGGCCCTTGGTAATACGCAAGGATCGTGACGACCTTTTGCTTTGAGGATTGTAGGATTTCCTTCAAGGTCAATTGTAGGTTGTTCCCTTAGTTGAGTGGCGACAGGTTTGAATGCTACACGGAAATAGATGTCCTCTCCGTTAGATATTCCACCTTGTATGCCTCCGCTGTTATTTGTAAGGGTTTTGCCTAATTTGCTCGCCGTCGGATCGTAAAGGTCATTTTGCTCGCTACCACGTAATGTGAGTCCGTTGAATCCCATTCCGTATTCAAAACCTTTTACGGCATTAATGCTCAGCATTGCACTGCCAAGACTTTGGTGTAACTTGCCGAACTCTGGCTCGCCAAGTCCAACAGGACACCCTTTAATAACACATGTTATGGTACCGCCGATAGTATCTCCATCGGCTTTTACTTCTTTGATAAGCCTTTCCATCTCAGAGGCAATCTCAGCATCAGGACATCGTACGGCATTCGTTTCGGTTTTAGAAAGATCGTATTTCTTGTAGTCTAAATCCAATGCTATGTGTCCTACTTGTGAAGTATATGCCTGAACTGATATGCCAAGTTGCTGCAGTGCCAGTTTTGCAAATGCTCCTGCTACACAGCGGCTAATGGTGATACGTGCAGAAGAACGTCCTCCTCCACGATGGTCACGTATGCCATATTTTTGTTGGTAAGTGAAATCAGCATGTGATGGTCTGAAAAGACATATCATATTCTCATAGTCTTGTGAATGCTGATTGGTATTCCTTACAAGAAAACCTATGGGGCATCCTGTTGTTTTTCCTTCAAAGACTCCTGAGAGTATTTCTACTTCGTCTGCTTCATTCCTGCCAGTCGTAATGGCGCTCTGTCCGGGGCGGCGACGTGCTAATTCTGATTGTATGAAATCAAGGTCAACGGAAATGCCTGCTGGCATTCCGTCGATCACTCCTCCTACGGCTGCACCATGGCTTTCTCCGAAAGAGGTGACGGTGAAAAGTCTACCAAATGTGTTCACTGTTATGTTGTGTGTTGTTTGTTACGTTTTAGTGGCATCCGCCTCCGCATCCACCACATCCTCCTTCACCAGAGTTACAGCCTCCAGAGCATTCGCCATTGCTATGACAGCCTCCGCCACCGCAACCGCCGCAACCTCCGCCAGAGAGACGGTTTATCATCTGTACTATTTCTTCGTCAGTAGCATCACGACACTCGGTTATCGTGCCTTGGAACTGTAGGTCGCAACCTGCAAGGGGATGGTTAAGATCAACCTTCACTTTGCTGTCGGTTATCTCAAGCACGTTTCCCATGAATCGGTTGCCATCCTCATTTTGAAGTGGTATGATGGCACCTGCATAGATTTGGCTTTCATCGAATTTTCCATTTATATGGAATATCTGCTTGTCCAACTCTATAACGCGCTCAGCTACGTATTCACCATACGCTTCTGTTTGTGGAATAGTAAAATCAAAAGAATCGCCTTTTGCGAGATTCTCTATCTGTTTCTCAAAAGATGGAATGGTCGTTCCGAAACCTGATATGAATACAAAAGGATCGTTTGCATCGGTTTCTTCTTGCATTACTCGCTCTCCGTCTTTTATGCTGAAGAGTTTGTATGATACAGCGTAATATTTGTTTGCCATTTGTTTAAATAATTAACTTTGTGCAAAGGTACAAATAATTATTTAGATATGCAAATAATACCTAGTGTTTTCAGGTGTTTTGATAAGAGTCAAGAAAACTGTGTGCGCACACAGTTTTTGATGGAATTGCTTGGTGGAATGATGGAAAAACAGTACTTTTGCACTCGCAAATCAGAAGGGGGCTTATATGAAAGTATAAGTAAATCCGTATGATTAGCAAGTTTGGTTAGGAAAGAATTGATTAAGTAAGGAGATTTTAAGGTGGGTGGTCCGCCTCAGTTTTACAATGACTTCGGTCAAAGTAATATACTGGGCGGACTTTTCCTTTGTATTATTATTTAATCGTCAAATACTCCTATTTTGTGCTTCATGACATTTTTGTCACTTTCTGTAAAATTGCTTGTGTCATCCTTATAGTTTGGATTTGGCATGTACCAAAATTGTTTTTCAAAGAATGATTTCAGTTGTTTGTCCTTGAAAACATGTCCTCTGTGTGCGAATGGCAGGTTGCGACAAATACGTTGACGAAAGTTCTTGTCTGAAGGTACTACGTTTTCTGTGTTGTCTGCCATGTAAACATAAGCGGAGGTGGAACGGTCATAGAATGCTCCGTAGTGATATTTGTTATCAGGTGAGTTAAAACTATAATAGCTGTCAGCTGAAGCTATGCTTAGTTCATTTTCCTCATTCGGCGTGAAGTTCTTTATGTGCATTTCTATGACTCCGTTACGTAGTGCAATTTCCCAATCTTCGTCTGTTGTGTATAAGCCTTGGGGCAATGTGCGGATTTTGTATTCACCAGATTTCTTGACGAAATGATTTTCTTTGCCGAATATATTTTTTGATATGATGAAATGCTTTGCGGTGTTTTTAGTATCTATGACCAAGGTGAAGTCGTCAATACGTTTGTTGGCCCATCTTCCTGCAGGTGACAGTTTATAGTTTAGTAACCAGGATGTTCCGACGATTACTGACAGTTGATAAGAATATGTGTGGTGGATTTTATTTATGCCAGGTTTGAATGTCGCATCGAAGTAATATACGTATGCGAATTGCGTGTATTCACCTGTGTTCACGTTTTTTAATTGACAGTCGGCTTCATTTTCATCATATTTCCATTTGTTGAGATTTATTGTTTTCATGCCTCCACCGATATTTGGCAGCGCCACTGCATTCTGATATGTCAGTGTCTTGCTGTTCATCTCAACGGTAAAGTTGTTTATATAAGGATGTTTGCCATCTGGGTAAAAAGTGTAGTCGGCATTGTATGGCGGGTCAGCCTCAAATCCCATTTGTATTGTTTTGTAATCGTTTCCGGGATTGTAGAATTCATAATATACATCTACATTTGCGTATCCGTCATCTCCTATGTGTATGGTGAGGATTTCCTTTTTGACGCTAATGTGCGTCTCTTGCAGTGGCACGAGATGATTACCGCTGGTATAGTATGAACCATCGTTGGCTTTCATCGGTAATACAGCAAGTATCAAAAGAATGATGATTATAAGATGTTTCATGATTAATAGATGCTTGTAAAAGGTGGGAGAATTGATTTCCACCGTAATTGATTAGTTATTTATTAGCTTTACGAAGTCTCCTCAGGCTCTCCCGTTTCGCGGTGGAGAGCAGTCCTTCATCCGTTGCCCCCAGCCCTCAACACTCGGCCTTTGGTCGCTTTTAATGAAGCAAGGATATATCGAAAATCTGACGAAACTGATTAATAGAACCTTCTTATATAGAAATGGAGAATAATGTTGCTTAATGAATTAAGCATAGCATTATCCTCCATTATTTTAATAGTGTTTTGAAAAACTAAAATCTATGATTAGTTGTTCTCTGGACGGAGCTTACGAACGGTCTCAGCTGTACGCCACATCTCTGAGTCGTGCAGAGCCTTGAGCTCCTTCTCAAGACCTACGCGGTAGTCAGGCTTTGAGTTCGCGTCGATAGAAATCTGAGCCTCGTTACCAGACTTAACAGAAGCGTAGAGCTTCTCTACTACTGGCTTACATGCATCGTGGAAAGGACCCATCCAGTCAAGGGCACCACGCTGTGCTGTTGTAGAGCAGTTAGCATACATCCAGTCCATACCCTTCTCAGCGAAGAGAGGCATGAGTGACTGTGTCAACTCCTCAACTGTCTCGTTGAAAGCCTCAGAAGGAGTGTGTCCGTTCTCACGGAGAACCTCATACTGAGCCAGCAGCAGACCCTGGATAGCACCCATCAGTGAGCCACGCTCGCCAGTGAGGTCAGATGTAGCCTCGCGCTGGAATGTTGTCTCGAAGAGATAGCCAGAGCCGATACCGATACCGAGTGCCAGTGTGCGGTCAAGAGCCTTGCCTGTAGCATCGTTGTAAACAGCGTATGAAGAGTTAAGGCCACGACCCTCGAGGAACATAGTACGGAGTGATGTACCAGAACCCTTAGGAGCAACCATGATAACGTCGATGTCCTTAGAAGGTACGCAACCTGTGCGATCAGACCATGTGATAGCGAAACCGTGAGAGAAGTAGAGAGCCTTTCCAGGAGTGAGGTACTTCTGCAGTGTAGGCCATACAGACATAACGGCAGCATCAGAAAGCAGGCACATGACGATAGTACCCTTATCGGCAGCCTCCTCGATAGAGAACAGAGTCTCACCTGGTACCCAACCGTCGTTGATAGCCTTCTCAAAGGTCTTACCCTGACGCTGACCAACGATTACGTTGAAGCCATTGTCGCGCAGGTTGCAAGCCTGACCAGGTCCCTGTACGCCATAACCGATAACTGCGATTGTCTCATCTTTCAGAATCTCACGAGCTTTCTCAAGTGGGAATTCTTCACGTGTCATTACCTCCTCGATAACGCCACCAAAGTTCATTTTTGCCATAGTTTTTTTCTTTTGTTTATATGGATTTTGTTTGTTATACTTTTCAAACTGCAAAGGTAATAATTTTTTTTCTAATAAGCAAATAATTATTCAGTTTGTTTTGAAATTCATCAATACTCGTGCCAATTCTACTGGTTCTTCACCTTCGTTATGGCGTACGAGGCGGAAATAATGCATATCTCCGTCATCTTTCTTGTGGTATATCCTTACGGTGTCGCCCCAGTGTCCTTCTGCCACGTATGCTATCTCGATGCGCTTCATCTGGTGCGACTTGAAAAAGTCGGGCGCAAAGGTGTCCATCACGTGGTCTATGTATCGCATGGAGTTCAGGTGTCCGTTTACGTCAAGGTCGCCGTACAATACCTTGAACTCTGTGAACTCATCCATCTCCGGTGTCTTTACGCGCGATACATCTTTAATTGGGCACTCCTTTTCCGGGTATAGGTAGTCTTTTATCTTGCCGTCGTTTACGGCGAGTATGTCCTGAGGCTCACGTGTCACGGTGTCAATCATCGCCCATATGCTCTTGGCATATCCGTATATCTTCTTGCCGTCCTCTGAGCGGATTTCCCAGTTACGTTTAGTGAAGAACTTCATGGCGTTCTCCACCCATGTCTCTATCACAAAGTCATCGTGCTCCTGCGGAATGTCGTTCAGTTCCAATGCCAGGCGTGACAACACCCATGTCTTGTTCATGGTCCACAGATACGTCATGCCGAAGTCTCTTGCCGTAGAGTGCATGTCTGAAGCGTTGAGCAAGTCATTGCCAAGATGTCCTATGCACAGTTTCTTCATGAAGTCACAGTGAAAGGCATTGGCTGTGGAGTGATATAGAGGTTGTGTTTTATCTTGTACCATTGTTTCTGGATAATTTGTGTGTTTTTTCAGAAAATCTTATGCAAAGATAGTATATTTTTTTGAAAGTCACAAGTCTTTTGCAACAATTTATTTTTGTTTAACTCATACGGCCTGATTTAAGTCTTCGTTTGACATTTTGACAGGCTTTACCATGTTTCGGTTTACAAAGTGTCAGAACGGGAAGTGCCGCCTTGAGATTCAAAATAGAGTTCGTGACTTCGCCTCTATAGGTCTTTTTTTAGTAAAAACACCTCTTTAAACGTCAAAGCATAGCTTTTACGGTGTAATATGATATCTTTTACACTCTAAAAGCTATGCTTTAACAACGTAAAAAGAGTGCTTTTACAGCCTTATTTGATAGCTTTTACAACGCATGAAATCAACCGTAGAAATTAATCTCTTGATTGTCAATGGTTTGTAAAATGCGAAATTTTCGGTTATTTGCGACCAGACGGAAATTATTTTCAAATATCGCAAGGAAATCAAGATTGCAAAAATCAAAGTGTAAGGAAAAACCATGAAAAAGTGACATAATGTCTTCGACAGCCTCTGTCCTCCTTTTATATCTCCAACCCATCCTTCTTCTATTTCGTTTTCCGCAAGGATGTTTGCAACAGACTTTTCTACTATTCTGTGAAGGTCTGATTCTGTCAATCTAATTAATTTCATATCATTTTATATGTATTAATTCGCTTTTAATAATAAATATCACATAGATTCAAATTAATTGTGTCAACTGCTTTATTATTGCCAATAAAAAAAAGATGTCTGAAATTCTTGCTGGTGCAAGGATTTCAGACATCTTTTATATACTATGTTATCTGTTATCTGTTATCTGTCAGTTTAACCGTAACTCTATTCCTCCCCCCACACGGGGGAGGCAGGTGGGGGCTTTCTTAAATTTCCTCACCACGCTCGTGGAGGAACTTGCTGACTTCCTCCTGACAACTGCGTGTAACAGCTATGCGGCCGGAACGAGTGAACTGCAGTATGCAGTCTTTGTTGGTGTTGCGTATGCTGTGGAACACGTCAAGTATCTGGTCGGTAGTGCCCTGTGCCACAACGATGCAAAAAGTCTCGTTTACCTCAGTTATACGTGCGTTGGCATGTCGTATGATGCGTGAGATCTCTGGAGATACCATAACGAGTGGGGTAGAGAGCTTGAACAGAGCTACCTCGACGAGGAAGAGGTCGGCATTTGTATAGAAATGAGCAGAAACCACATCGATCTTCTTCTCAATACCCTTGACCACTTTCTTCATGGTGTCTTCATCGCTGTATGCAGTGATGGTGTACTTGTGTATGCCCTTGATGCTCGACGGTGAAACATTGAGACTCTCGATGTTTATCTGTCGGCGTGTGAACACTGCGGTTATCTGGCTCAGCATACCGGCAACGTTCTCTGTATATACCTGTAAGGTGAAAATCTTTTTCTCTTGGTTGTCCATATTAGCAATCTATGTTAAGCACCATTTCATCAACGGCTTTGCCTGGTGCCGTCATTGGTTCTACGTTTGCGTCTGGCTTTATTATGGTTTCAAGCAGGAACGGGCCTTTCGTGTCAAGCATCTCACGGATGGCATCTTCCAGTTCTGCACGGTCGGCAACACGACGGTATGGTATGCCGTAGGCTTCTGCCACCTTGCCGAAGTCTGGGTTTGTCATAGGAGTGAATGATTGCTTGTGGTTGAAGAACATGTCCTGCCACTGGCGTACGTTGCCGAGATAATTGTTGTTGAGCAGTATCATCTTGACAGGAATGTCGTGTTCCATGATGGTGCCAAACTCCTGTATCATCATCTGCAAGCCACCGTCGCCCATGAAACAGCATACCGTGCGGTCAGGGTTGCCGTAGGTGGCACCCATGGCTGCAGGCAGTCCGTAACCCATTGTTCCCATACCGCCGGATGTGGCGATGGAACGATTCTTGAGGTATTTGAAGTAACGTGCAGACATAAGCTGGTTCTGACCTACGTCGGTAACGAGGAATGCATCGTCGGCACTGAGTTCAGCAACCTTGTGTGCAACCTCGCCCATGAGCAAAGGTCCTTCCTTTGGCATGGTAGCAGGTATGATGACGCGTTCCTTCTCCTTCTCATGAAGAGGCTTGAAAGAGTCTTTCCATTCGGTGTGGTCATTCTTGTTGACAATGGCTGTGAGTGCAGGTAGTGTCACTTTACAATCACCAACCACTGCCACCGTTGTCTTGACGCACTTGTCTATCTCAGAACGGTCAATGTCGAGGTGTATGATTTTTGCCTGCTTGGCATAGCGCTCGAGGTTGCCCGTCACGCGGTCAGAGAAGCGCATACCTATGGCAATGATTACGTCAGCCTCTTGTTCTTTGAGGTTTACTGCATAGTTGCCGTGCATGCCAAGCATACCCATATTGAGAGGATGGTCAGAAGGCAGTGCTGACAAGCCCATGAGTGTACGTCCTGCAGGGATGTCTGCTTTTTCGAGGAAGTCTTTCAGTTCTGCCTGAGCATTGCCCAGTTCTACGCCTTGTCCTACCAATGCCAGAGGTTTCTTGGCACTGTTGATGAGTTCGGCGGCAGCCTGTATCTTCTCCTGCTTTGGTTCTGGATAAGGTATGTAGCTTCGTATGAATTCTACTTTCGCAGGTTCATATTCTATCTTCTCAACCTGTGCGTTCTTGGTAAAGTCGAGCACTACAGGACCGGGACGGCCGTTCTTTGCTATATAGAAGGCGCGGCTGACAGCCCAGGCAATGTCTTTTGCCGAGCGAATCTGATAAGCCCATTTCGTGATTGGCTGTGCCACATCGACGAGGTCAACTTCCTGGAAGGCGTCAGAGCCAAGCACGGATGTCTGTACCTGACCGGCAATGACAATGATAGGCGTAGAGTCCATCATGGCATCGGCAACACCCGTAAGAGTGTTGGTGACACCAGGGCCAGATGTGACGAGTGTTACGCCAACCTTACCGCTGATTCGTGCATAACCCTCGGCTGCGTGTGCTGCAGCCTGCTCATGTCTGACGAGTATATGCTCGAAGGCTTTCTTCTCGCCGCGAGTATAGTCATACAGTGCATCGTAGGTGGGCATGATGGCTCCACCAGGGTATCCAAATATTGTTTCTACGCCCTCGTTCTTCAGTGAGAGCATCAGTGCCTCGGCACCGGTAATTTGTTCCATATATCTTATTTACTATTTACGATATTTACGATTTGCAGTCTGTTTACTGTTTATTGTCGTATGCCGTTACCGTTGCTGATTGCAGGTAAGTTGCAGCTGACTGTAGTAAACAAATAGCAAATCGTAAATAGTTAAATGTAATTATTCAATTATGCGTACGCCGCCCTTGTCGGCAGAAGAAACACTTTGTGCGTATGCGCGGAGAGCCTTGCTGACAACACGGTTGCGCTTCAGTGGCTGTTGTGGACGTGCTGCCAGTTCCTCGTCGGTGAGCTTCACGTTGATAGAACGGCTTGGAATATCGATTACGATGATGTCGCCATCCTTGATCTTTCCGATGTTGCCACCTGATGCAGCCTCTGGTGAGATGTGACCGATAGACAATCCTGACGTACCGCCAGAGAAACGTCCGTCAGTAATCAGCGCGCACTCCTTGCCCATGTGCATAGACTTGATGTAAGAAGTAGGGTAGAGCATCTCCTGCATGCCAGGACCACCCTTAGGACCTTCGTGGGTGATGACTACGCAGTCGCCCTTCTTGACCTTGCCGCCAAGTATGCCTTCGCAAGCATCCTCCTGTGAGTCGAATACGACAGCAGGGCCTTCGAAGTGCCATAGCTCTGGTGCAACGCCGGCAGTCTTGACTACACATCCGTCCTGTGCGATGTTACCAAACAGTACAGCCATGCCACCGTCCTTGGTGTATGCATGCTCGATGTCACGTATGCAACCGTTTTCACGGTCGGTGTCAAGTGACTCCCAACGTGTGTCCTGTGAACCCATCTTTGTAGAGAACTTGCCACCAGGTGCAGAGTGGTAGATGCGGTCTGCCTCAGGATCGATGTTGTCCTTGAGGATAGAGTATTTCTCGATGTCTTCACCCAATGTGGCGCCGTTCACGCGCTTGCATGAAAGGTCGAGAAGGTTACCTTTGGCAAGTTCGCCGAGAATACCGAGGATACCGCCTGCGCGGTTTTCTTCCTGTATGCTGTACTTCTGCCAGTTTGGTGCGAGCTTGCAGAGGAAAGGAACCTTGCGGCTCAGTGCATCGATGTCAGACATCTTGAAATCTACCTCAGCCTCCTGTGCAACGGCAAGCAGGTGAAGCACGGTATTTGTTGATGCGCCCATGGCAATGTCGAGTGTCATGGCGTTAAGGAATGCCTGACGTGTAGCTATTGAGCGTGGCAGTACAGACTCGTCGCCATCCTCATAGTATGCCAATGCATTCTTGACGATGAGCTTAGCGGCATCCTTAAACAGTTGTATGCGGTTAACGTGAGTAGCGAGGATAGAACCGTTTCCTGGAAGTGAGAGACCGATAGCCTCAGTCAGTGAGTTCATGGAATTGGCAGTGAACATGCCTGAGCAAGCACCGCAGCCTGGGCATGCAGAGTGTTCCACGATTTCGAGTTCCTCATCGCTTACTGTTGGGTCACCACCCTTAATCATGGCGGTTATGAGGTCAGCGTTCTCACCGTTTACCTTACCAGCCTCCATTGGTCCGCCGCTGACGAATACAGCAGGGATGTTAAGACGCATGGCAGCCATGAGCATACCAGGAGTAACCTTGTCGCAGTTAGATATGCACACCATGGCGTCAGCCTTGTGGGCATTGATCATGTACTCTACAGAGTCGGCAATGACGTCGCGTGATGGCAGTGAATAGAGCATGCCGTCATGTCCCATGGCAATACCATCGTCAACGGCTATGGTGTTAAACTCGGCAGCGTAGCAGCCAAGCTTCTCGATTTCAGCCTTGACAATCTGTCCGATCTCATGAAGATGAGTGTGACCAGGGACGAATTGTGTAAACGAGTTTACAATGGCAATGATTGGCTTGCCAAACTGTTCTCTTTTCATGCCGTTGGCTACCCAAAGAGCACGTGCTCCTGCCATGCGGCG
>JAEEGF010085446.1_pt1 | contig 23747 bp, 17 predicted proteins | sample 9134171 | NCBI WGS metagenome assembly JAEEGF01 (sample SAMN16246542, study PRJNA631951) | gut metagenome | biome: gut microbiome; feature: rumen; material: AP-attached | host: Bos | place: Iran: Karaj | collected 2018-10
CGTAAGGGTTGTATTGTCCGTTCTTGATCATGAAGGTCAACAGTTCAGCCCCGTTACTGTATTGGAAATCAGGCTTAAAATCTTCAATCATCGAGTCGTCGTATGCACGCTCCATCACGCAGATGGTGTCGCCACCATCTGAGACGATTTTACCCAACTGCCGTCCGACGAACCACTCGTTCCAGGGGCAGTGCGCCTTGTCGCCTCGCTCATTGACAAAGGTCTGCGCCTCTTTCGAAAGATAAGGAAGCACCTCTTTGTAGTCGAAGACATCCCAAGTATAATGATTCCCCCTGCCGTTGACAGCAAAAAAGAAATGGTCTTCCAACAGAGCGATACAGTCATCGTCCCAATACGCGCCCCAGTCTTCATCGTCATTCTTTTTCTTGTCGGCAAAGAATTTCTTGAGGTCTTCCTGGCTGATGACACCTCTCAGACGATGGCCGTCTTTCTTGCTGAAAGTGAAACACATCATCTCCGAGCCGCAACTGGCACCACAATGGTAGTTGGTCAGACCATAAGTGACATAATTGTCAGTTTGTGCTATCAAGATGATAGAAAAGACGAAACTCCACATTACCGTCTTCTTCATAGACGGCGCATAAGTGTCGACATAGTGACGCAACAGGTGTCTGGTATCGTCGGTGCGCACTTCATCGAACTTTTTCGTTTTTGCTGCCGCACCGCCATCATCATACTCTTCAACCTCCATTTCCATGAACTCATACAACTGTTCGTTCAGGAAGGCTTTCAGGGAATCTGTCAGCACCTGCGGACCAGAAACGGGAACATCCACCGTGAAGGACAGGGGATAAGATTCTTCATCTACTTTCAGTTCCACTTGTTGGCGTTCCACCATCAACAGCGACTGTTCGCCCGCTTTTCCTTCCTCGGTCTTGTTCTTACAACTCTGCGCGGTTATTCCCACTGCCAGCAAGGCTAAGCACCATGTGATAAATGTTTTTGTATTCATGATATGATTTGATGAGGTTATGAGAGAACTCTTATTTCTCCGCTCCAAGTTTCTTGAGCCATTTACCGCCAACCATGCAAGCGATGCCGATGACGATGAAGGGGATGCTGAGCAACTGACCCATATCGAGCGCCATGCCGTCCTCGAAACTGACCTGATTTTCCTTGGTGAACTCAATGAAGAAACGCGCCACGAATATCAATGTCAGACACAAGCCGAAATAGAAACCTGTGCCGACTGCCATGCGGGTTTGAGGTTTGAGATTTGAGATTTGAGGGGTCTCGGCTCTATACCGTCATTTGATGCCCAACTTGTTGAGTGCCTGCTGGTAACGGCGGGCATTCTGCATATGTTCGGACAGGGTGCGGGCAAAGTTGTGGGTGCCTGAGAAGTCCTCTTTGGCACACATGTAGAGAAAGTCGTGCTGGGCAGGATTGAGTACTGCTTCAATCGCCTGTACTGACGGCACGCGGATGGGGCCGGGCATCAGTCCTGCATACTTGTAAGTGTTGTAGGGACTTTCCACTTCGAGGTGGCGGTTTAGTATGCGCTGCAGTGTGAAGTCCTTCAGGGCATATTTCACCGTTGGGTCGGCCTGTAGCAGCATGCCGCGCTTCAGTCGGTTGAGGTACATTCCGGCTATCATGGGCTTCTCAGCATTGTTGGCCGTCTCCTCGTCGATGATGCTGGCCAGCGTCGCCACCTCGTTGGGAGTCAGGCCTTGAGCAGCAGCCTTTTGCTTTCGGTCGGCGTTCCAGTAGGCGTCATGCTCGCGCTTCATGCGTTGCATCAGTCCGTCGAGACTCACGTTCCAATACACTTCGTAGGTGTTCGGCACGAAGAGACAGGCAATTGTTGCTGTGTCGTAGCCCAACTGCTGGCAGTAGTCCTGGCTGCAGAGCGCTGAGGCCAGCGACGCGCTGTCGAGCATCAGTTTGGCGCTGAGCTTGGCAGCCATACGGTCCATCGTGCGCACTTCTGGCACGGTGAGCATCACGGGAGTCTGCTGGCCGTTGCGCAGCATGCGGAATACGTCGAGGGCCTGCTGTCCTGGCTCGATAGCATAGCGGCCTGTGCGCAGGTGCTGCCCGTAGTCGTTGTACGAGGCCAGTCGCTTCAGCCCCTTCATGCCCTGTTCGCTGCATGCGCCTGAGAGCTTACTGTAGACAGAGTCGGCTGTGTCATCAGTGTCTATATATAAATAATGTGTAGCCGTGCCGGTCAGCATCGGAGCACATAATTGCCGGTAGATGATGAACGCCCAAGCTGCTCCCACAATCAACAACAGGGCGAGGACAGCAAGGATATAATGCTTCTTTTTCAATGATTTCATGCTCATAGTTTAAAAAAACGGTGCAAAGTTAGTGATTTTTGCGGAAAAATGGCTATCTTTGCGCATAAAAAAACTAAAAGCGCTATGAAACTCCGTTTCTCCATACACTATCGCACCGAGTGGGGACAGCAGCTGATGGCTGTTCTGAGTTACCGATATCTCGACGGCAGCGAGCGTTCTTCGCGCGTGCCGCTGCTCACACAGGATGGTGAATGCTGGCAGGCAGAGACATCAGTGGTCGAGTCACGCCGCACTCCCATCACGTCGTTCTCCTACATTTATATCGTTGCTGATGGCGACGGCGAGGAACTGCGTCGCGAGTGGTCGCAGGTGCCTCGTACTTTCGCCTTCGATCCTTCCAAGACCTATGTGCTCAACGACCAGTGGCGTGATCTGCCTCTGGCGGCACATCTCTATACTGCGGCCTATGGGGTGACCACCCATCGCGACGACAGTCAGATTGACAACCCGTTGCCGCTCTTCCGGAAGACGTTGCTTTTTCGTGTCGCAGCCCCACAGCTGCAGACCGGTCAGGAGGTGGCCATCATTGGCAGCCATCCCGTGCTCGGCTCGTGGAGCCCGGCCCGTTATCAGGTGATGCAGCATGCAGCCCATCATGAATGGATGCTCACCCTGAATGCCGATGCCCTTCAGTTGCCTCTTGAGTTTAAGTTTGTGGTCGTCGATGGACAGACACACCAGCTGCTGCAATGGGAAGAGGGCGACAACCGACAGGTGGAGGGAACTATTGCCGACGGCGAGGTGCATGTGGTTGGGGGCGATTCGCTGCATTTGGCCGAGCAGCCTTGGAGGGCAGCTGGCGTCAGCATTCCCGTCTTCGCGCTGCGCAGCGAGCAGTCGTGTGGGGTAGGGGACTTCGGCGATCTCTACCGCTTCGTCGACTGGGCTGTGGTTGTAGGCATCAAGGTCATTCAGCTGTTGCCTGTCAACGACACCACCAATAGTCACCAGTGGGGCGACTCCGACCCCTACAACATCACTTCAGCCTTCCGCTTGCATCCACACTATATCGACCTCAACCAGCTAGGCCCCCTGAAGAACAAACAGCGCATGACTGCCTTCCGCAGACAGCAGCGTGAACTCAATTCCCTGCCTTATAGCGACTATGAGGCCGTCGACCGCGTCAAGATGGACTATCTCGAGGCTTTCTATCAGGAAAACCACCAGCAAGTCCCGTTCGACGACTTCGTGCAGGAGCAGCTCCATCTGCAGTTGAAGCGAGCCGCTGACTATGCTCGCTCCAAGGGAGTCATCCTCATGGGCGACCTGCCCATTGGTGTCAGTCGCGACAGCCGTGATGTAGCCGAGCATCCTTCATGCTTCAATCTCGACAGTCAGGCCGGAACACCGCCCGACAGCAGCTGTCGGCAGGGACAGAACTGGGGATTCCCCACTTATAACTGGAACGACGAGGCCCTTGCACCTTGGCTTGAGCGTCGCCTGAAGTGGATGGAGCAGTATTTCGACGCCCTTCGCATCGATCATGTGTTGGGCTTCTTCCGCATCTGGGAGATACCCGAGGAGCAGCTCTTCGCCACGATGGGACATTTCTCGCCCGCCCTGCCTCTCACAGCTGGCGAAATAGAATACTACGGGCTGCCCTTCCGTCGCGACTTCCTCACGCGTCCTTTCATCAACGACCGCGTTGTCGATCGCCTTTTCGGCATTCATGCCCAGTACGTGCGCGACACCTATCTGGTGAAGCGGGCCTATGGCTTCTACGACCTGCGTGACGAGGTGTCCACACAGCGGCGCATACAGGCGTGCTTCGACGGACGCGGCGACGAGAACAGCCTCTGGATTCGTGATGCTCTCTATCGGCTGGTGAGCAATGTCCTCTTCCTTGAGGACCCGCATCAGCCTGAGATGTATCATCCCCGCATCCAGGCCTGGCAGGAGCCAGTCTACGAAGCACTCTCCTCCGACGAGAAGGATGCTTATATGCGCATCTACAATAATTACTTCTACCAGCGTCACAATGTCTTCTGGGGGACGACGGGCTATAACCGGCTCTCACGCCTGCAGCGCTCCACTTCTATGCTCCTCTGCGCTGAGGACCTCGGCCTGCTGCCTTCCTGCGTAGCGCCTGTGCTCGACAGCCTGCGCATCCTCACCCTCGAGATTCAGCAGATGCCCAAGCAGGCCGGCGAGGAGTTCAGCCATCTCGACGGCAACCCCGTGCGCAGCGTCAGCACCATCTCCACTCACGATATGGCTCCCCTTCGCCTCTGGTGGCAGGAGAACCCCGAGCGGGCTCAGCGCTACTTTGCAACGATGCTCCAGAAGCAGGGACGTGCGCCCGAGCAGCTGCCTGCCCATCTGGCTGAAGAGATCATCGCCCGGCACGTCTACTCTCCCTCTATGCTCTGCATCCTGCAGCTGCAGGACTGGCTCGCTATGGACCATGAGCTGCGTTCCCGCCAGCTCCGCGACGAGCGCATCAACATTCCGGGTGATCCAGGCAACCGCTGGCAGTGGCGCATGCATCTCACCATCGAGCAGCTTCTTCAAGCTGACAAGTACAACGCAAAACTGCGCACGATGATCGTGCGCAGCAAGCGGTGAAACATTCTCTTTGCAGGCTTAGAGGTAGAGTCCGAAGGAGAGTGAGCGGAACTTCACACCACCGTCCTTGAGCACGTCGTCGTTCGAGTATTTCACGTAGAAGGGGAAGCCGGCGATGCGCATGTTGAGCATCCAGTCGATGGTGAATGGGCGCTGGCGTATCTTCTTCTCAGTGTGCTGCAGCTTGTCGCCCAGCAACTTGTAGCGTGTCTTGATCGACGCGTAGGCGTTATAGTTGAATATGGGGCCGAAGCCGATGGCAAAGCCGTCGCCGAAGTCGTGTTCGTAGCGGAGTGTTGCCGTGAGAGAGAATACTTTGATACGCGAGAACTTCGGCTCGAACTCCAGCGGCATCTTCTCAACGGTGACGTTGCCATCAGGCCCCTTGGTGAAGTGCATGTCGTCGGTCATGCGGTAGTTGCGCCAGTCGATGCCGAGGCCCAGTGAGATCATGTTGCGGTCTTTGCGGTCGAGGAAGTGATCCCACTGCATGATAGTAGCGAAGATCTCCCACGACTTGAACGTCGAGAAGTCTACCCGGCTGTCGACATGTGTGGGGCAAGTGAAGCCCACTCCCAGATGAGCAGATATCTCATTGTTATAGTGGGGATAGTGGATGCCATCCTCGCTCTGTCTGTCGCTTTTTCCCACCTTCACCGAGGGTATGAGCTCCCAATGGTCGCGGCTGATGCTGGTGTTGCTCTCGTAGTTGGCATCGACCAGACGGATGGTGTTCTGGTAGGTGAAGTCGTCGTCGCCTTGCTTGCCGTTGACGATGACGCGCTGCAGCGAGTCGCTGCTGATGATGGTCACCTTCCTGGGGTTGTTGATGACGAGGGTGTCGTTTTGCGCAGCTGCGCTGCTAAATGACAAATTACAAATGATAAATGACAAATAAATGATGCGTTTCATGACTATAATGGTTTTGTTCTTAACTCCTAACTCCAAACTCCAAACTCCTAACTCTACTTGAGAAGTTCTTCCAGTTCTTCCAGACTGCCGACGGTGCCTTCCATATAGATGACGGTCAGCTTGCATTGCTCGTGCTCTTTGTCCCACTCCTCCTGATAGCACAGGAAGCGGTTCTTGTTGCCAGCCGACGGCATCTGCATCTTGCAGGTCCAGGTGTCCCAGCTGTGGGGATTCTTGCGGCTGGTGCGCCAGTCGATGCTCCGCTCGGTATCCTGTCCCAGCAGTTGGCGCAGCTGTCCGGCTTCCTTGTTCGTGACGTTGAGGCGCAGGCTGCGGTAGTAGGTGAGCTGATACTTAGCTATCGACTTTCCCCTTACACGGGTCTCCATCATTCGCTCCTGCGGAATGATGCGTCCCTCGAAGAGCTCGTTGATCTTCAGCCCCGTCTGGGCCGATGCCGAGAGGCAGGCCACGAGCATCAGGAACATGATGATTGTCTTTCTCATATACATTTCTTATTTTAGTTGGCAAACATTGATTTCAACTGCTCTTCCACGATGTCACTCCCGTCATTGCTGATGGCTGCCATCGTCTTGTGCATCTCGGAGAGGACAACCTCACGGTCGGTCACCCGCTCGCCGTAGATATAGGCCACATACTCGTCGTCAGCCTGTGCCTTGAGAATGGAAAGGGTGGCAGCCCCTCCTATCAGCAGGGCAGCGACTGCAGCGGCAGCCCAGGTAATCCAGCGTCGCTCCCTTTGCCCTGTTTGTTGCTGTACTACAGCAACAGACTGAACAGCATCGAAGCCGAGGAACATCTCGCGAAGAGGGCGCAGGTCCTCGGGCAGGGCAGCAGGCTCCTGGCTGAAGTAATTGTAGAGCTCGTGTTCCTCCCCGAGTGTCGTCTCTCCATCGAAGAAGCGTTCCACCAGCGTGCGTATTTTCAGTTCATTGTTCATCATATTGCTTCATGTATTGTTGTCTTACGGCTTGTCGGGCTCGGCTCAGTGCCTTGCGCAGTGCCACCTCGCTGCTTCCGATGATTTCCGCGATATCTTTCATTTCCATTCCTTCCATGTGGCGAAAGCGGAGGATAGTCTGCTGTAGCGAGGGCAGGCTCTCGATGATGCCCATCATGCGCTCGATGCGCTCGTCCCGCCCGTTGTCCTCATTGTCGCCGGCTTCTGTCAGGGCTAGTGTCCGATGCCGTCGTCTCTCCTTGTCGACGCAGAGGTTGCGTACGAGGACAGAAGCCAGCCCGTCGAGGGGCATGCGCAGCTTGTCCACCATCTGCCACAGACGCAGCAGAGCGTCCTGCACGGTGTCTTCAGCATCGTCGTCAGCTAGGTAGCGCCTGGCCACATTCATCATTTGTGGGCGCAGCCGTCGAGCCTCTTCCTTGTATTCTTCTTGCGTCATTCTACTCTCTATACGCAAAGACTTTCATTTTGTGACTTCTTTTCTGCATTTTTTTTCTGAGTCAGCCCCAAAAAGTTGTCTTTGCTGATACAAAGGTACAACAAAATCAGTCAGCAGCCAAACAATGTTCCATAAAAGCGTTCGTAATCGACAAACCGCACGCGTTTGCCTCCGCTGCTCGGTGTTCTGGTACTCCAAAGAAACTGACGGGCAGTCTGTTCCCATGCTGGGAACGTTTCATTCCCATGCTGGGAGCGTAACATTCCCAGCGTGGGAGCGTAACGCTCATCGGCCTCTTGCTTATCGCTTTCGACCATCTAGGTAGTCGTTTCTTAAATGACGAAAATTATTAAGTTTAGTCCTTTTTTCTTAAGACCTAACATTGCGTTTCTATAAGTGTCTATATATAAGTGATTTACGCGTTTTTAATGGCCTTCAAGAGGTAACTAAGACCTAACTAAGACCTAACTAAGACCTAACTAAGACCTAACATAAATGGGGCTACTTCCTTACTTCGATGTTAGGTGTGATGTTAGGTCTATGTTAGGTCTTAGTTACCTCTTAGTTACCTCTTAGTTAGGTGTGAAACGCTTGTTTCGTGTACTTAACTTATTGTAAACGAGTGTGTTGTAATTTTGCAATGTTAGGTCTTGCAAAAAAATGTTTTTTTCTGTGAGACGTTACATTCCCCACAGTTCGTAGTTGACGTCGTAACCGGCGAGCTTGAACCAGTTGGCCAGCGTCTGTTCGTAGCTGCGCAACAGGAAGAGCGGAGCCTCTACACGCTCTTCGAGCGTAGTCGTTGCGGCAGGTGCCTCTTCCGTCTCCTCTTCAGTCATGAGATATGCGTATGCCATCAGAATGTCTACCTGGCTGATGCCGGCATCGTTGCACATCTCTTCGAGGTCGTCGGTGGTCAGGTCGACCTTAGCCAGGACGTCGCCTATATCGGGTATGAGATCGAACAGGGTGTAGTTGACAGGCAGGTTGCTTCTTGACAGGCTCTTGTCTTTGATGATTTTGCGCAGGTCGATGCCCAGGCTTTCGAGGGTCTTGATCACCTTCATGATGTCGAGGTCGCCCACAATGCTGCGGAAGTAGCGGTTCTGCTCGCCCTCGTAGTAGAGCACTGGCCAGAACTGGATGGCAGCCATCGTCTGAATGGCCCATACGATGGCCGACTCCTGGTGCTTCAGCTTGAAGACGATGGTGGCTGTCTGCAGCGACGATTTGCCTGGTACGATGCTGGGATCGAAGCCCTTCTCCGTCATCCAGGGGATGATGTTTCGCACCGACTGTATGGGCACGTAGTTGTCGTGGCGGCTGTGCTCGATGTAGTAGTTCTTGGTGACGTCGGGTTCCCAGCCTGTGGTGAGGCTGATCTCCCTCAGCTTGGCACAAAGCTTCTGGACGGGCTCGCTCTCCATATCGAGGAATACGGGCTGCATCACCTGGCTGATGCGGTCGCAGTCCATAACGCCAATCTCGGAAAGCACGCAAAAGTACAAAATTATTTGCAAAGAGACGAGCATCATCGAAGATTTAACCTCTTTTTTGCGCCATTCGCTGCGTTTTTTGCACAAAATCTTTCCAATAAGCTTGTTTATGTCGGTGATTCTTCGTAATTTTGCCCCCGCAAACTAAAGGACATTATATGGAAGATCAATTAAAGCAGATTGGCGAGCGGCTGCGCGGACTGCGTGATGTGCTCGACTTAACGGCTGAGGAGGTCGCCGAGACCATCGGCATCAGCGTGGAGAAGTATGAGAAGATAGAAGCGGGCGAGCTGGACATCACCATCTCGAACCTGATGAAGATTGCCCACAAGTACGGTGTTTCGACAGAGGAACTCATCTTCGCCGAGTCGCCCCACATGAAGAGCTACTTCGTGGTGCGAAAAGGTCAGGGCATGAGTATCGAGCGCACGAAGGCCTACAAGTACCAGAGTCTTGTGGGCGGCTTTGTCAACCACAAGGCCGACGTGTTCATCGTCACCGTCGAGCCCAAGCCCGATGCTCACACCGTCTATAAGAACTCGCATGCCGGCCAGGAGTTCAACCTGGTGCTCGAGGGCAAGATGGAGCTCTACATTGGTGGTAAGACCATCGTGCTGGAGGAGGGCGACAGCATCTATTTCGACTCGACGAAGCCTCACGGCATGCTGGCCATCGGCGACAAGGCAGTCAAGTTCTTGGCATTTACAGTAGGATAAACTAGGCTATATGGTAGAAAGATTTTTAAAGCAGACAAGTTTCACGTCTGTAGAGGATTACAACAACAACCTGGAGTTCATCATCCCTGAGAACTTCAACTTTGCCTATGACGTGATGGACGTCTGGGCTAAAGAGAACCCCGACGGTCTCGCCCTGCTCTGGACGAACGATCAGGGTGCTGAGATTCGCACCACCTTTGCCCAACTGAAGGAGCAGAGCGACCAGGCTGCCTCCTATCTGCAGACACGGGGCATCGGCAAGGGCGACCCCGTGATGCTCATCCTCAAGCGACGCTATGAGTGGTGGGTGGTGATGCTTGCCCTCCATAAGCTGGGCGCTGTCGTCATTCCCGCTACCCACATGCTCACGAAGAAAGACATCGTCTATCGTAACACGCGTGCTTCGGTGAAGGCCATCATCTGTGTGGATGATGCCTATGTCACCAGTCAGGTGCTCCTGGCTCGCGACGAGAGTCCCACCGTCAGCTGCTACATCGCTATCGGTGACCATGTTCCTGAGGGATTTCACGACTACCTGCAGGAGATCGGACAGGCACCAGCCTTCGTACGTCCTGCTCATGTGAACACCAACGACGACACCATGCTGATGTACTTCACCAGCGGCACCAGCGGCGAACCCAAGATGGTGGCTCACGACTTTCTTTATGCGATGGGGCATCTCACTACGGGCGTCTTTTGGCATAACTTGCACGAAGGCTCGCTCCATCTCACTGTGGCCGACACAGGGTGGGGTAAGGCCGTCTGGGGCAAGTTCTATGGACAGTGGTTTGCCGGAGCTACCGTGTTTGTCTTCGACCATGAGAAGTTCAATGCCGACACGCTGCTGCGCCAGATGGAGAAATACCGTGTCACCTCGTTCTGCGCCCCGCCTACCATCTATCGTTTCATGATTCGCGAGGACCTGTCCAGGTACGACCTCAGCAGTCTTGAATACTGCACCACTGCCGGCGAGGCCCTCAACCCTGCCGTCTTCGATAAGTTCTTCGAGAAGACCGGTATCCGCATGATGGAAGGCTTCGGACAGACCGAGACCACGATGACCCTGGGCACCTTCCCCTGGATGACTCCCAAGCCCGGCTCGATGGGCATACCCAACGCCCAGTACGAGATAGACCTTATCAAGGCCGATGGTACCCCCTGTGAGGATGGAGAGAAGGGCGAGATTGTGGTTCGTGTGGGTGAGAAAAAGCCCATCGGCCTGTTCAAGGAGTACTACCGTGACGAGGAACTCACCCGCGAGGCTTGGCACGACGGTCTATACCATACTGGTGACATGGCCTGGCGCGATGAGGACGGCTACTATTGGTTTGAGGGACGCATCGACGATGTCATCAAGTCGTCAGGCTATCGCATCGGCCCCTTCGAGGTGGAGTCGGCGCTGATGACCCATCCTGCCGTCGTCGAATGTGCCATCACCGGAGTGCCTGATGATGTGCGAGGTATGGTGGTGAAGGCTACCGTCGTCCTGGGCAAGGAGTGGAAGGATAAGGCTGGCGACGAGCTCGTGAAGGAGCTCCAGCAACATGTCAAGCGTGTGACAGCCCCCTATAAATACCCCCGTATAGTGGAGTTCGTTGACGAACTGCCCAAGACCATCAGCGGCAAGATTCGCCGCGTTGAAATACGCAAGAAAGACAGCAAGGGAGTCGATTGACTCCCTTGCCTTTTTAGTGTTGTCACCATTCTTATCGGATGTTGACTTTCCTGCCGTCCTTGATGTAGATACCCTTTGTGGGCTGGCTGATGCGCTGGCCCTGCAGGTTGAATGCTGGAGTGTCGCTGTTGGTGTTCACTTCGCTGATGCCGTTGGGGATGGGATTCTCCTTGACGATGAGCTTGCCGGGAAGGAACACCATGTTGTAGCTCTCGGCCTCGCCGCTCTCCACATAGACGGTATACTCACCGGGACGCGACAGGGGCGTGGCTGAGGTGACGAAGACAGGACCTTCAATCCATGCGGGTGTCTTCTCTTTCTTAATGAGTCCTTCGTAGCGGAGGGTGAACGTGGGGTTCTCCTCGCCCTCAAATCGCTCGGCAGTCTCTACGAAAGCCTTGGCATCGATCTTCTGCACGATAAGGTAGCCGTCGATGAAGTTGAAAGCCTCGGCATTGGTCATCGTGCCGGCACTGATGTGAATGGGATAGCGGCCTGCCGGCGAAGTAGGTGTAGCTTCACAAGTGAGGAAGGGCGAGCCCACCACACGGTCGCTGCCGTTGACAGTGAACTTGAACTCGGGATTCTCTTCACCGTAATTTCTTACAGTGTTGCGCACCTTCAGGCTGGTGCCTATCTCAAAGATGTTGTTCGATCCGAAAGCGCTCCAGGGCTCAGTATGGGCATAAGTCTGCTTCAGACCCTTCAAGACGTAGAGCTTCGACTTGCCGAAGGGCAGCCCTTCGAATGCGTCGTTAGCCGTCAGTCTTGGCACCGTCTTGCAGGTGAGGCGCAGTTCGGCGAGTGCTGTACATCCCATAAAGGCCTTCGCACCGATGGTGGCTATGGTTTCGGGCAGACGTACTCGTCGCAATGTGGCACAGTCCTTGAAGATGCTGTCGGGCAGGCTGTTGCCTTCGAGCTTGGCCTTCGTCAGGTCAAGCTGGCGAAGGACTCCCTCGGTAGGCTCGCCTTCGGCATTCCATCCTGATAAGTGTCGCAGATAGAGAAGGTCGTCCATATTGAGCGGACCTTCGATGGTTAGCGAGGCGATAGCGCGGTCGTCGCTGTCGTCCTCAAGCATTTCCTTCAGCTGTCCGCCAGTGGTGACCTTCACTTCTTCCGAGCGATACATCTTGTGGTTGGCGCTCTTGATGCCCACAATCATATCCTGTCCGAAGGAAAAATTATAGGGCGTGGGGTTGAGCTGACTGACGTAGAAGTAACCGTCGTCGTCGCCTGCCCATCCCCAGTTGACCGAAACCTGGCCTTCGGCATTATATCCGTCGAAGAGGAACGCATGTCCTCCCATAAATATATCGGCGCCTCCGTAATAGACAGGGCCGTTCTCTGAGAGCTCATGATAGATGATGTTCATCCAGTCAGACTCGCTATAGCTGATGCGCGACAGCATCTGGGCATCCTCGAAGCCGAAGTACTTGCGCAGTCCATACGCAGCATTCTGCGAATAGGCTCCGCTGCCCTCATTGGGACCGCCGTACTCCATATCAGCAGCTACGCCACAGTCGCGCATGAGCAGTGCTACGGCATTGGCCTGCTCTTCGTTATACTCTCCTTCTTTGTATATGTCGAGCATATTACCCCAGTCGTAATAGTCTTCCTCGAAGTCAGCGGTGACTGGCTGGCCCGAGGTGTTGGCGTGAGGGTAGTAGATGGTGCGATGGCCAAAACCGTGCTCCGGCGACTTGTGGTAGTTGAGAATCTGTGCCATCGCTGTGGCTACGCAGCCTGTGAGACAGTTGGCGGAGGCATTAAATGCCGGGCACATGTTGTTGTAGGGCTTTTCCTGATACCACTTAGTGGTGACTAGTGGTTGTACTTCCTCTGGGTAGAGGGCAGGGTCGGGCATAGTGACCTGCATCGGGGCCTGGCTGCTGGCGATATTGGCGGCAGCAGCTTCGGTAGCCTGCAGCCACCATTCGAAGTTGGGATTGCTGCCGTTGGAATGGCGGGCCGTCGAGACACCCATCACGGCGGGCAGCAGATCGTCGACGGCGACAACGGCAAAGCCTCCCGACTCATAGCCGATGACTTGTAGTTGAGCGCTGTTGCGAAGCACCTTCAGCGGCTCGTTGCGTGGTGCCAGATGCCTGGAGGCACGATGCTTGTTGATGGCTTGCAGGGCAGCAGCCTGCATCTGTGTAGTGGTGCGTGGTGCTGCCATTGCTGCCGTCGAGGAGAGCAGCAGGATGGTCAGTATTACAATGTATTTTCTCATCTTTGAGGTTGTTAAGTGTATGCCTTTATTGAAAAACCGTGCAAAATTACAAAAAATATTCGGAATAATGACAAAACAACAAAACTTTTTTGTATCTTTGCACGTTGTTTCTTAAATCCAATGTAAGATGAAGAATATTCTGGTGATTGGCTCAACGGGGCAGATAGGTTCCGAGCTGACGATGGAACTGAGAAAACGCTACGGCAACGAGCATGTGGTGGCGGGATATATTGCAGGTGCTGAACCTAAGGGAGCACTGGCTGAGAGCGGGCCTAAGGAGCTGGCCGACGTCACTGACGGTGAGGCCATCAGCGAGGTGGTGAGGAAATACCACATCGACACCATCTACAACCTCGCAGCTCTGCTGTCGGTGGTGGCTGAGTCGAAGCCCCGCCTTGCCTGGCGCGTGGGTATTGATGGCTTGTGGAATATCCTCGAGGTAGCCCGCGAGCAGCATTGTGCTGTCTTTACGCCCAGCTCGATAGGTTCCTTCGGCCTGGAGACCCCTCACGATATGACTCCTCAGGACACTATCCAGCGCCCTCGCACCATCTATGGCGTGTCGAAGGTGACTACCGAGTTGCTCAGCGACTGGTATCACCATAAGTATGGTGTCGACACCCGCTCTGTTCGTTTTCCTGGCATCATCAGCTATGTGACACCGCCTGGTGGAGGCACCACCGACTATGCCGTCGACATCTATTACTATGCTGTGCGAGGCGAGAAGTTCACTTGCCCCATAAAGGCCGGCACACGCATGGATATGATGTATATGCCCGATGCCCTGCGTGCCGCTATCGAGCTGATGGAGGCCGACCCCACGCGTCTCATCCATCACAATGGCTTCAATGTGGCTGCTATGAGTTTCGATCCCGACATGATCTATCATGCTATCCGTAAGCTGAAGCCTGAATTTGAGATGGACTACGACATCGACCCGCTGAAGCAGTCGATAGCCGACTCCTGGCCCGACATGATGGACGACAGCTGCGCCCGCCGTGAGTGGGACTGGAACCATGAATATGGTCTGACGCAGATGACTGCCGACATGATCGACAAGCTCAGCGAGCGATTCCAGAGGAATGGAAGCATCTGAACTGTTCGGCATCTGCGCCGAGCTGGCATCACAGACCCCGTCGGCTGATGCCTCGCGGCGTTTGCAGGAGGTCATCGTGCTCAGTGCTGCCGAGGGATGCCGCCAGCAGGGCGGTGCCTTCGGCAATCTTTTCTCCCAGATAGATTTCCTGTCCAAGAAGCTAGGACTCTCTGCCCGACTTACACGCGAGGTGCAGACTGCCCGTCGCCACTCTAATGGCGACGGCACTATTGCTGCCGACGACTGGCCCTACGACCTGATGGCTGCGGCACGCTTTGTGTCGGCGGTGTTCCATCAGGATGTGCCCGCTCAGGTTCTGCGCCTCCTGCCTGTCGACAGTCGCCAGCAGCAGCCTGGGTTCCACATCGATAAACAGTACATCCGGTGCATCGTCAGCGAAGTCGGCGATGCCTTGGTTACAGCCGATACCGACGACGGCCCCATCACCATCGACTATCGCAATACGCAGCAGGGCCGCGACTTTGCCTACCTGCAGAAGCTGCTGCGGCCCGGTATGCAGCTGAACCTGCTCGACTGCAGCCTCAGCGAAGACGACAGCATCATCGTACCTGGTCAGGTGGTCGTCGAACCCGACTTCCTCATCGACATCTCGTCGTTGGCGGCCTGCTTCACCAGCTATGGACATCATCCTCTGCTTTATACCATCAACAGACTGAAAGAGCGTCCCAACACCCAGGCCATCCTCTTGGGACTCTTTGCGGGAGCCGCCCTCGATGCCGTTATCAACCAGCCCGACGTCACCACCGCCCAGGTGCTGCAGCGGTCGTTCCGCGAGCAGGCCTTGCGCTACTGCAGCTGCCCTGACTTCAAAGCCGAAGCCTTTCGTCTGCAAGCAGAAGCGCAGATGCAGAATATTCGTCAGGCGGTAGCCCTCTTGAAGCCCGAGGGAGCATTGCTCGAACCTTCGTTTGTATGCGAACGGCTGGGACTTCAGGGACGTGTCGACCTAATGACGGAGGATATGAGCCTGCTCGTGGAGCAAAAGGCTGGCAAGAACATGAAGATTGAGCATCAGAGTCACGACCGTCATGGTCTGCAGCGTGAGGACCACTATGTGCAGCTGCTGCTTTACTATGGCGTGCTACGCTATAACTTCGGCAAGAGCGACCGCCAGGTGGACACCCGCCTGCTCTATTCGCGCTATCCTGCCGCTCAGGGGTTGCTCAGCGTCAACTACTACCGCACGCTGCTGCGCGAAGCCATCCGTCTGCGCAATCAAATTGTTGCCACTGAGCTGCTGATGGCCCGCGAAGGGGTGGGGCGCATCCTGTCGATGCTCAATGCCGACATTATATATAAAGATGTGGAGCGCGACGGCTATTTCCATCAATTTGTGTTGCCAGGCATGCAGGCTATACAGCAGTCCATCGCTAGCCTCCAGCCACTGGAGCGTTCCTATGTCGAGTGGATGCTCACCTTCGTCTATCGCGAGCAGGTGGCGCAGCGTCTGGGGTCTAGCGAGATGCGCCTGCATCACTCGGGCGGCTGCATTGCCGACCTCTGGCAGATGTCGCTTGCGGAGCGTCAGGAAGCTGGATCTATATTGCTGGGACTCAGTATTGTTAAAAGCGAACGCTCGAGTGCTTCTGCGGGCTACGACATAATCACATTGCACATACCTGATGGCCTCGATACTACCCCTAACTTCAGACGTGGCGATATGGTGTGCCTCTATGCCTACGACACTACACCCGATGTGCGCCATAGCATCCTCTATAAGGGATCGCTGCAGGAACTCAAGACCGACAGCCTCGTGGTAGCGCTCAGCGACGGACAACAGAATGAGAGTATCTTCCGCCCAGGCGATGGCAGGACATGGGCTGTGGAGCGCGATGGAGCCGAGGTGGGAACATCGTCAGCTATACGCTCGCTCTACCACTTTGCAACTGCATCGCCCAGTCGCAAGGCGCTGCTGCTGTGTCAGCGACAGCCTGAGGCCGACACATCGCTCTGTCTCTCGCGTCCCTACCATCCTGACTACGACGATGTTCTCCTGCGTATCAAGCAGGCACGCGACTATTTCCTCCTGCAGGGCCCGCCCGGTACTGGTAAGACATCGATGGCCCTCCGTTTCATCGTCGAGGAAGAATTGGCTTCGTTGAGGGCAACTCTCAACTATAACATTCTCCTTACCGCCTATACCAACAGAGCTGTTGACGAAATCTGCGCTATGTTATCCAATCTCTCCTCCCTCGGGGAGGGGCAGGGGTGGTCTTTCCTTCGCCTAGGCCGTCCTGCCTCCTGCGACCCACGTTTTCGTCCCTATCTGCTCGACACAGCTCTGGCTACCACGAAGAAGCTAGACGAAGCCCGCCAGCTCATTGAGCGAACACCCATCATCGTCGCCACTACATCCACGCTCCAGGCACAGCCTTACATCTTCCAGCTGAAACACTTCTCGCTGGCCATCGTCGACGAGGCTTCGCAGATCCTCGAACCTGCTATTATCGGACTCCTGGCGAGTGATACCGTCGACCGCTTCGTGCTAGTAGGCGACCATAAGCAACTGCCTGCAGTAGTGCAGCAAAGCCCCGAGCTGTCGAGAGTCGACGAGCCGAACTTGCGCGACATCGGCCTTGACGACTGCCGTCACTCCCTCTTCGAGCGACTGCTGCGCTGGGAGCACCGTCAAGGTCGTTCACAGTTCGTGGGCATCCTCCACAGTCATGGCCGCATGCATCCTGAGGTTGCACGTTTCCCCATAAGCCATTTCTATCAGCGCGAGGCCCTCAGCGCCGTACCCCTTCCTCATCAGCAGGAGACAAGTCTGGGCTATAGCTCGGTGGCGAATGACCGTATTGACAAGCAACTACAGTCGCGTCGCATGTTGTTCTTTCCACTCCAGCCAGTGGCTTCTGCTAGCGAGAACGACTCTCTGCAAGCTGAGGCAACGCTCGTGGCCGACCTTCTTCAACGCATTCACCACTTTACTGCCGACCACTTCAATCCTCAAAAAACTGTTGGAGTCATCGTCACCTATCGCCATCAGATAGCGCTCATCCGTCTGGCTCTGGAGCAATACGATGTTGAGGCCCTGCGACAGGTGAGCATCGACACAGTAGAGCGTTATCAGGGCAGCCAGCGCGACGTCATCATTTACAGCTTTGGCATAACCCGCCGCTACCAGCTCGATTTCCTCACCGCCACCACCTTCACCGATGATGACGGCACCCTCATCGACCGCAAGCTCAATGTCGCCCTCACCCGAGCCCGCCTGCAGACCATCGTCGTAGGCCGTCCCGACCTCCTCCGCCACGTCCCCCTCTTCCGTCAGCTTATGGATGACTTTGCAGTACTCTGATTATAGAAAAGAGATAGATTTACTTCACGATACGCTTTCGTCCATCCTGGATGTATATGCCTTTGGAAAGAGGCTCAGATAGGCGGCGGCCCTGAAGGTCGAAGATGGCATGCCCGCTTGGTGACTCGGATGCTTGCAGGGGTTCTATCCCTGCCGGGTTGGTGTCCACCACATGCAGGCCGGAGTCCTCATGGGTATAGATGATGTTGAAAGGCTTGTTCCAGTCGTCGGCACAGTAATCAAGGTATGTGAAGTTCGACTGATACTCCTCAGCCGGGTTCAGCCAGTCGATGAGCATCCCGTTCGAGTTGATGCATCCCATGCCTTCAATGATGATGAGTCCGTTGCTCAGCGTCAGCCGGCGACGAGGCACATCATCGGCGTATGCCACCGTGTCCTTCTCCACCACCGTGATGTCGTCATGGCCATCCACATGGCGGAAACCGTCGCCCACCTCCATCGTGTAATCATACAGGATGAGCTCACTGCCGTCTTCCGTCAGGTGGTAGGGAAGATAGTTCGGGTCGCTGAAAGACCAGCAACAAGGCAGAAAATAGAGATCATGATCGAAACGATAGTTCTGGTATTCACAGAAATCACTATAGTTTGTATATACACGTCCTTTTTCACAACGTACGCCGATGGAATAAAGGCGTCTTTTAGGAACTGATTTCTTGCCAGTGACCTCTTCATGGATAGGAAAAAGAGGAGGCTCATGATATACAACGTCGTATACAACTCCCTCAAATTCCAACTTGTCCATTGATGTTACTAAATATTTTTCTTCATTCTCTTCTTTAAACCATCCTACTATACTATCATTTTGATTTCTCCAGTTTTCCGTGAATCTATACACCCAGTATTTTACATTACCTGTCTCCGAAGCAGGTTGTGCCTTTGAATATGAAAAGCCTGTAACAAATAACAACAAGCAAAATATACTTTTTTTCATACGCAAATTACTCATTTTCTAAACTACTTGATTTCCAAAACTCCCCCAAGTTCAACTTCAAATTCATCTTCTATTGTAACTTCATTACTTTTAATTATCAGACCGCCTCCCTTCACTATTGTAACTGATCCTGGAGTTTGCTCTGAAGTAACATGGCTTCCCATGGACGTTTTATTGGTAAAAACGTGAACCACATAATCGACATCTTCATTTTGAACATATAGATGGGCGTTGCTTCCTGCTAATGCGATATAAGGTATATATCCGGGTTTTGTGATACAGATTTGATACAGCCCACCTTCATCCCGAATGCCTGTACTATTTGTATTCTTGCCCAAGGAATTCACTTTAAGTTGTGCGTCTACTGCCATTACTGAGAACAACAGGACAATGGTAAGAGACAAGATTCGTTTCATTTGTTTTTAGGTTTTGGTTTATAATTCGGGGCAAATATACAAAAAAAAATGAGACCTGCAATGAAATACTGGCTCTATTTAAAAATAATTGGGAAAAAGCTTGCATAAGGGCTTCATATTTTGTATCTTTGCAGTTGAATATGAGTGCTGGCCATACACATTTTATTATTATGAGAAAGAACTGTTGTTTATTACTGCTGTCAACCATCGTGTGTGCCCTGAGCCTTCCCGCATTTGCTGCGCAGAAGCCGGGCAAGATCTTCGAGGTGAAGAACCCAGACATGAAACTCAGTCCGTTTACGGGCATGACGCGCGACCACTGGAAGCAGGCTGCGGAATATCTGCTCAGCACTGCCTTCCAGTATGTGAATGACATCAAGGACCCGTTCAACCTCCCGAAGCAGGAAGGCAAGAGCTACCCTCGCGATGCAGGCGGCGTAGCGACAGCACGCATGGAGGCACTCTGCCGGACGATGTTCCTGGCAGGGCCGCTGCTGAAGGAGAACCCCGACCTGACGCTCCACGGCGTGAAGGTGGGCGAATACTATCGCTATCAGATGGCATCGATGCTCGACCGGGAGAGTCCTATCTTCCTGCCTGAGAAGCGCGGAAGGGGCAATGGCGGACAAAAGCTGGTAGAGCTGGGCGGACTAGCTGTATCGCTACTCATAGCACCCGAAGTGTTCTGGAATCCTCTGCCGCAGGAGACCCGCGACCGTCTTGCTGCCGTGTTCAAGACCTATGCCGAGGGAGAAACGATCAACATGAACTGGCGCTTCTTCAACCAGTGCCTGCTCAGCTTCCTGCACAAGGAGGGCTATCAGGTCAATATGCAGTATATGGAACAGCTGCTGCATGCCAACCTCGATGCCTATGTGGGTGACGGATGGTATCACGATGCTCCGCTTCTCGACTATTACAGCATGTGGGCATTCCAGATGTATGGGCCGCTGTGGGCTGAGAGTTTCGGAAAGAAATACTATCCGGCAGAGGCAGAGCTGTTTATGAAGCATCTGAGCGACATTCCGAAGCAGTATCCCTATATGTTCGGCCGCGACGGCAAGATGCAGATGTGGGGCCGAAGCATCACCTATCGCATGGGAGCTGCCATCCCGCTCGCCCTCACAGGTCTGCTTCAAAGTCCCGACATCGACTATGGCTGGATGCGTCGCATCTGCTCGGGTGCCATTCTTCAGTTCCTTCAGAACCCGAATTTCCTGGCCGAGGATGGTCTTCCCAACCTAGGGTTCTATGGTCATTTTGAGGATTGCCTGCAGCACTATTCCTGTCGAGGCAGCGTGTTCTGGATGGCAAAGTTGTTCCTTGCCCTCTACATGCCGGCTGACAATCCCTTCTGGACGGCACGCGAGACAGAGGGTGCGTGGGCAAAGATGAATAAAAAGAAACCGTATAACGTCTATTCGGAAAAAGCCAAGACCTTTACAACGGACTATCCTGCGCTGGGGATGGCGGAATTCCGTAATGTGTTCACACGCAACAACGGGTTCTATTACGGGCTCGAGAACTACAACCGCCTGGCTTACAATTCGGCACTTCCTTGGCAGTCGGATGGAAAGAATGGCGAGGTGGCTATGAGCTATGTCGTGGAGGGCGATGATGGCCAATGGCTGCAGATCAACAGCTATCGTGGCGACGGCCTCAATGCTGAAGGCTGGTTCTGTCGGAAGGCAGAGATGGAGCGCGACACCACAGTCACTATCGACCTGACTGAGATGGTTACTGCCGATGGCGTCTTTCGTGCTGACAAGGTGACTACCAAAGGTCCTCGCAAGGTCCGGATGGGATTCTATGCGCTGCCCGAACTCGACAAGCCTGTTCTCGCGACTGAAACGAAGGTCAAAGGCAAGAGGGCCATCACCATAGACAATGGCGTCTATGAACTGACGTCAATACTTGATGATGGATGGGAAGATATCGAGGTGGTTCGTTGCCAGTCTCTCCATCCTGAGGCTGATAACAGCACGGTGGTGGATCTCACAGCCACAGTCAGCGGTTCGAAAGAGCTGAAGTCGCAACTCATCATCAAGAAATCGAAAGGTAATAGACGCTGATTCCGGCCTTTGTAATTGAAGGGCGGCCACTTGATGAAGTAAAACAAGTTGTTTTACCTTCGAAAGTGGCCGACTTTGGTATGCAAAACCTATGACTTTGAAAGGTAAAACAACTTGTTTTACTTTAACGGGAGGCCTACTTCGGTATCGCTCCTTCCTGTCCGGCGTTAGCAAAATCCGAAAGGAAGGTTCTGAAGGAGGGCGGGTAGGATAGCCAGTAGAGGGGTAAGAAGTAAAAAGGAATAGGGTTGAGAACTATAAGGATATGCTTTATGAATGAAAAAACATAGGGTTAAGAACAAAAAAGCATAGGTTCCTTTGGTTTTCTCCTCACTTCTTCGTAACTTTGTAGCCCAAATACGCAATTGTGATGGATAAAAGGATTGTTATCAAGGTAGGTTCCAACGTTCTCACGCGACAGGATGGGAAGCTCGATGTGACTCGTATGTCGGCCATTGTCGACCAGATAGCTTGGCTGCGACGCCAAGGTTATGAAGTGATTCTAGTGAGTTCGGGAGCTGTGGCCTGTGGACGCAGGGAGCTGACAGTGGATCACTCGCTTGACTCGGTGGAGCAGCGGCAGCTGTTCTCGGCGGTGGGGCAGGTGAAACTGGTGGGACTCTATTACGACCTCTTTCGTGAATACGGCATCCACGTCGGGCAGGTGCTTACGATGAAGGAAAACTTCGAGCCCGGTGAACAGTATCGTAACCAGCGTGCCTGCATGACGGTGATGCTTGAGAATGACGTGCTGCCTATCGTGAATGAGAACGATACGGTAAGTGTCACGGAGCTGATGTTCACGGATAACGACGAGCTGTCGGGCCTCATTGCGATGATGATGGAGGCCGAGACGCTGGTGCTGCTGTCGAACATCGACGGCATCTTCACCACCCATCCCGATGATCCTTCGGCTGAGCTCATCCGCGAGGTAGCACCAGGTCGCGACCTGTCGGAGTATATCCAGCCGGAGAAGAGTGCTTTCGGACGTGGTGGGATGCATTCGAAGTACACCACTGCGAGTCGTGTGCAGCAGTCGGGCATCCGCGTGATCATCGCCAATGGTGAGCGCGACGACATCCTCGTCGATCTGTTCCAAAATCAGGAAAATACTCCTCACACGGTGTTCTTGACTTGATAGGATTTGAGAGTTGAGTTTTGAGGTTTGAGATTTGTCATGAATAGACTGGCGAAACATTTTGTTCTGTGGGTGCTGTTATGGCTGCCGCTGTTGGCAGTTGGCCAGACAGAGCGATTCGAGGCTGTGGTCATCGATGCCCAGACGCATCAGACGCTGCCTTTCGCCGGCGTGTTCGTCAGCCGCTCAAACTCGACGATGACCAATGCTGAAGGCAGTTTCAGCATCGGGTGCGCCCCTACGGATATGCTTCGCATCAGCTTTGTGGGCTATCAGACCAGAACCATCGTTGCAGAGCAGATGGGACGTGTCGTGGAGTTGCATGCTGTGTCAACAACTCTTGATGAGGTGACGGTGAAACCTTATTCCTCCTATTTGAAGGAAGCCATCAAAGAGGCTCAACGACAGCTCAAGAAGAACCGCAAGAAGAGGGCAAACTTCTTCTATCGGCAGACGGCCTATGCCGACTCTGTGTGCTATGAATTCATGGAAGCCTTCCTCAGCGGACATTCGTCGGTGTTCTTGCGTGACCTGGCTTTGAGCAAAGGGCGCTTCGCCGGCATTCAGCCCGACAGCCTGCATTATTATTCGTACTATGCCAACTTCTTCTCAACGTCTCAGATTCAGGTGACCTACATGCCGGGAACGAAAGTTACCAGCAGCGACCGCTATCCCCTGTCGGAATACTACGAGTCGAACTACGACGTGAGCTTCGATATGATAGGCAGCGACAACGAACGTCTGCTAGCGGCGCACTTCACACCTAAACCAACAGATAAGCCTGTACTCGACGCTACGCTCTATCTCGACGCGAACACCTACCGTCTGCGCAAAATAGAAGGGCGGGAGCTGAACCTGAAAGTGATGCACAGGAAGCAGCGGGGAAGCAGGTACGAGGAGGATCTGGCAGCGTTGTTTGGTAAAGACTATTTTGATGAGCTCATCGATACTGAGTTTCACTTCGTGGTCAACATGACTGAAGACCGTGAATTCCTGGAAGTGGAGTCGGTGATCATAGAAGAGCAGCACGAGCTCTACGGCAAGACCATCAGGACCAGCTCGATGCTCTTCAACGTGGGCGACAGGGATATAGGACACGGTCGTATGCTTGACACACAGTCGAATATGCATGATGCTATCGAGAGTCAAGGCTATGACAAGAAGTTCTGGCGCGACAATGAGATCGTGCTGCGCACGCCTGTGGAGCAGGAGGTGCTACGGCTCTTCGAGAGTAGAAACCTCTTCGGGGTGTTCTGATTTGATTTGAGGTTTGAGATTTGAGGTTTGAGATTTGAAATATAGGATTATGAACGAACAATTCGTAAAGACCAAGCAAGCCAGCAAGAGTCTGGCAGCACTTAGTGACAGTCGTCGCAGCGAGATCCTTCTGGCCGTCAGCG
>JAEEGF012431058.1_pt1 | contig 23747 bp, 18 predicted proteins | sample 9134171 | NCBI WGS metagenome assembly JAEEGF01 (sample SAMN16246542, study PRJNA631951) | gut metagenome | biome: gut microbiome; feature: rumen; material: AP-attached | host: Bos | place: Iran: Karaj | collected 2018-10
TCAGACTCTCGTCTGGCCATGACAGCTGCTATCCGCAAGCACCTCGCTGAGCATCCTGGAGACTTCGATCCTCGTCAGTATCTGAAGCCCGCTCGTGAGAACATGAAGAAGATGTACATCCACAAGATTGTGAATGTGCTCGGTTCTGATGGTAAGCTGGCCCAATAACAAGTTGGTTTAGTAACATATTAATAATCCCCGGATCAGGCGATCCGGGGATTATTTTTGAAGAAAACACGCGCCCTTAACTATTTTTAAGGGTAGGGTCTCACAAATCAATAAGATTCTTCGTATCTTTGTACCCAATTGAATTAAAAACTGAAACTGATAAACTATGCTGAAAGTTAATTATCTATTAGCTGCAATGTTAGCAGTGCTGACAACGATAAAAGTCAGTGCGCAGGACAATGGGTTGAATCCCGTTTACAAGGTACAAATAGGAGAGATCACCTACCAGAAAGGTGAGGCCAGTAAGAAATTGACAGCGAGCAAGGTACTTGGTGTGGTGGCCGATGTGGTCGAAGGCAGAGTCACTGATATTCATAATGAAGAGTACATACCGCTGGCCGCCAATTGTGTCAAGGAAGGACTGACACATGTCCGTCGCCTACAGACGGTTGACGATGACGAGACAGCGGGCGTCAAGTATCTGGTGACCGCCACGCTGACCGATATCGCAGCCTCGCGTAAGGTAAAGACCTACGACCGCAAGGACAGCAAGGGTCGTGAATATACAGAGACCAAAACCTACTATGGTGCGGTTGTCACGGCAGCGCTGACTTTCAAAAACCTGCAGTCGGGTGAGATCACTACCAGCACCATCTCCGGACGTTGCTCTGAATACTCATTGGCCAAATCGGCCGACGAAGCCATCCGGACGGCACTGGGCGCACTGGCAGAGAATATCTATGAGTATTACAACGAGGCCTATCCGATCCGCGCTAACATCATTGAACGTGGCAGAGAGAAGAAAGACAAGACCAAGGAACTCTACATCGATGTGGGTAGCAGGTTTATTGGCGAGGATGTACATTTCGATGTCTTTGTTATCGGACAGGTGGCCGGTCGTGAGACGCGCAAGCATCTCGGTCGTATCCGCGTCCGCGAGACCTTAGGCGATGACATCTCACTCTGTAAAGTCCAAAAGGGTGGCAAGGACATCAAGGCCGCTTTCGATCGTGGTGATGCCATCGTGGCCATTAGCACAGACTGATAATCTGGATCATTAGCAAAACAACATAAACATGATGACCACAACATGGAAGAAAATGATTTTGTATTAAAAGAAGTAGGAACATCGTTACATATTTACCTGGGTTTTGAACTGTCAATGGCCAATTCCACTGCATTGCGGGAAATGCTCAACAACTATCGGGGACAGGACATCAACAGGATAGTGTTCGACGCCTCCGACTTGGTGTTTCTCTCCAGTAGCGGTATCCGTACTATTCTCTTCGCCAAGCAAGAGGTTGGCCAAGAGCCGGAGATCGTGTTCTTGAACTGCGCCAAAGAGATCTATGAAACTTTTAAGATAACGGGTCTTGTCGATTTCTTCAGTTTTATGGATGACGAACGGAAAACTGGTGATACGGATAAAGGCGAGGCCGAAGACAAAGAATGGGAGAAGGAATACAACGAGCTCCGACAGAAACAACTTGATAACTATGCCGCTCATAACGATGTGGTCGTTTATCAGATGAAGTTGGGACAGGATGAAGATGAGTAAAAATCTAAAATATAAATATTATGGCAGTAATTAAGTTGACGATTCATGCTTTTCTTGCAGACATAGAGGCTGTTAAAGTGGAGACCATATCTATGGTGACGGGAACAGACACCGCACAGGTTGGTAATTATCTTTACTCGCTTGTGGGATTAAGCATGAATAAGCAGATGTATCAGCCGACCAAGATTGTCGCTGATATCAGTATCAACAAGACAGAAGGGACGAAATGGGCGCCTATCAAGAGGACCGATATCGTAGAAATGTTCAGGTTTTGTAGGATCACGCTCCATGGCGATGATGATGTGATTGGAGATGATTACTATGTGCATGAGGTGATTCCTGAATATAGAACCGGCAGCATGGTCATGAGGTTGCATATCTTTAGCCTCGATAAGCTGCTGACACTAAAGCAGACCAGTCGCTCATTTGTCGGCAAGAAACTTTTAGGCGATATTCTGGCAAAGGAACTGCCTAAGTACCTCCTGCCTTTCAACAAAGGCAAGAGTATGGAGTTCAAGACGGAGGACAGAATCAAAACCGTGCAACAGTTGGTGTACCAGAATGCCGCAAAAACAAAAGTGGAACATATCTTCCCTTATCTGGTACAGTATAATGAAAGTTTCTACGACCTGCTGGCTCGCACCACCAACCGCTGGGGCGAATTTATGTATTATGAGGATGGCAATTTGCAGATAGGATATAATGCAGAAGCTCAAGTCAAGATTGTCCAGAAATACGATAAGATCACTTACTCCTGTCAGGATGCGAGTTTAGACCTGCTGGGAAACATTAAAGATGGCAACTATGAGGCGGAAGCAGCTTACGACAAGAACATCTATGATGCGCCGGTGCCAAAGTCACCCCTCTTTGTCCGTGGTGAGTTGGGTAAGTTTAATGGTTATGGCGACAAGTACGCCATGAAGAAGATAGCCTCGTTCTTCAATACAGACAAGAATGTCATATCTTGGGCGGTCAACACACTGGTCGATGATGGTGTGAGTGTGTTGCAAGCCATGTCAAGTACCAAATTGCTGAATAATGAAGTGAATAAAAAGTACTTCCCCGAAAAAGACAAGGTCGGCACGGCCGAACAGTATGGTACATATAAATTCACCTTATATGATGAGGAGACGGAGAGTAAGGATGGTTTCAACGAGTTCACCGAAATCACTTCCCAATATGCCAACAATGCTGATTACTACGATGCAAGCCGGTATGGTAAGGTTCTCGAATTTGAGCAGGAAGCAGGTAATAACATGGTCTTTATCGACTTCGACACCACTTGGCCTGGGCTCAAACTGGGTCAAATCATCGAGGTGGATGGCGAACGGTTTATCGTGGTGAATATCTCTGCAACATACAAAGACAATAAACTGACGTTCCAGGCAAAGGCCATTGGAGCACATGTATCTGAGGTTGGCGGTAAAAAGATCTATCAGTACTATCCTGCTATGATACCATCTGGTCACGTCAGATATTCCGGCCCGCAGTTGGCCAAGATCAAAGATGCTGCCGATCCCACGTTCTCGCACCGTGTAAGAGTGGTGTTCCCTTGGCAGGGAGAGGCGGATAATGTGGATAAAAAAGACGCAACGCCCTGGATTACCTTCGCGACCAAAGGCGATGGTAAGACCACGACGGGCAAGCATAATGCGGGAGACGAAGTGATGGTGGGATTCGTCGACGGCAACGTCGAGCGCCCGTATGTGATGGGTGCTCTACAGACTAAAGTGGCCTATGATCAGAATCTCAATGTGGACTTCGACACGCCGGGAGGTCACCACATGCGACTGACCGACGGCACTGGTGCCGGATTGGCGAAGTTCGTGACTTCTGCCTTGTCGCCTATTGCTGAAACATTTTTCAATTTTGTTCCTGCACCGATCGCCGGTAAGTTATTTTCAGACAAGAGCGCATTTAGCGGAAACAAATATTTCGAAGGCGGCTTCTCGCTGAGCGACTATTATGGTATCTATAAGATTAGCGGCTCAACTGATAAGCGTAACATCAGTATCAGTTCGCCTTGGGGCGATGTAAAACTGGATGCCTTCACAGGCATTACGATCTCCGCCCCCAATGGTGATGTAAAGATCAAGGGTAAGAATGTCACGATCGAGGCTGGTAACAACCTGAAACTGGAGTCGGGCACGAACATTGGCTGGAAACTGGGCAACGACAAGAAGTTCGGTGACTTCTCTCTTGCCTCGTTAGGACTGACTGTGGCCGGCGCCATTGCCAACAAGGTGGCTGAAAAGTTTAAGCCGGTTGACTTAAAGATTGTAAGGTCGGTCGTTGAGGTTGTGATGCGACCGGTAGAGGGTGCGCTGACCGTGAAGTCTCACCGTTACATGATGCTGGAAGCTGGTAAGAACGAGTGTGAATATCCCAAGTATGCATTCAATGAGGAGAAAAAGAAGAAACTGGTTGGAAAAGAGGACGACAAAAAGAATGAAAAGACTCTTTACGTGCCAGACGGTTTTGTGGAGGTCTTTGATAAAGCAGCAAAATTAGTTGAAGCGATGCATATGGATTGGGGAATTCTTTACAATAGTTGTTTAACTAAGAAACTTGCATTTGAAAAGGCTGTGAAGGAACTTCAAAGCTGGTCAAACGACGACAAAGAAAGACCTTGTAAAACAATAGAAGAACTAAAAGATAAACTTTGGGATCCCGACACTAAAAAAGTCGAATTAGACGGGGATGATTTGGGATTCAAAGAGAATGTTAAAGATCATCCAGATAACGTCGACAAATCACTTGAAAACAAAGGTGTAGATACCGTTGTTTCGGAAAGAGCGTTTCTCAAAATTCGTGTTGTGGCTGCTGCTAAAGCTCTCAGGGCTGCTATTATACAGGTTCTTGCATTTAAATGGACTCAGGAAAAAGTCAACGAAGCTGTGGGGGGCTTCAAATCCACCATACTGCCTGGTGAACCTGCTAAAATCAAGGAAGCAATGTTTAAAGCGATCACTAATGAGTCATGTAAGGATTTCTTCATTTGCAAACCCGATGATGATGTAAAGGCACTAAAGGAAGAAGTCAAATTAGTATTATTGGTGTATTCATCGGTGTATAAGAGATTGGTTTGCTTGAGCTTGATAAAAGAACTCAAGCTTGATAAGAACCGTGATACTAAAGTCGAAGAACCAACAAAAGACAATATTGAGGTCGACTCTAAATGGCGTGATTATGTCAATAGCCTCAGTTATGTGCCCGAAAAGAATAAAGAAAAGCCTTCTCTGGGAAGTACCCTTGGAACGCCATTCAAAAAATGGTTAACGGATGAAATAGACAATTTGAATTTCAAGAAGTCATATAATGAGATGTACGCGTGGGCTGATGGTAATAATGGCGATATCCTGATTGGCACAAACGAAAATACTTATGCAATTAAGGGTGGAGGTCGTAGTGCTACTTTTGATAGGGTTACATCATTTAACCATGAGGCGCAACTCAAAAAGATCAAGGATAAGTTATTAGGAATTTAAGACATTATTGAATTATGGCATATATATTTGAAGAATGGAAGACGATGCTGGAGAAATTCCAGCAATGCGTAGATAAAGGTATCGAGGAGATGCACCAGCAGAAGTCTGAAGTGCAACAGATAAAGACGGATATCTTTAACCGCCTGGATCGTGGTGTCTATTATCAAGATGATGAGCGTATCGTGATTTCTGCCCCGGAGATTGTGATAGGCAATGTGGACAAGAGTGGCGCCCTAAAAGGTGACTATATGGGCACTGTGGTCATCAAGGGCAGCAATGTGTCCTTAGAGGGTGTCGGAGAGGCAGGTCGTATCGTGAGCCGCGCCCCCATCATCCATCAGAAGGCTGTGAATCCGGGTATCGACGGGCGCGAGAACGTGGTCTGCAACATGTCGGAGATCGTATCGCAGGCCTGCGACATCGTGCTCCACAGCAGTGATGCCAAGGACGAGTTCTCGCAAGTACCTGTCCCTGCCGGACGTGGCGGTATCAGCCTGCATGCCGATCGACAATTCTACATAGAGGCAGCTGTCTCTGCCGAGAAGCGCAAAAAGCAGATTGAGGATACTATCAAGGGGCTGGATAAGCAGAGCAAGGACCTGAAGAAGAGAGTGGATGATCAGAAGAAGTCGGTGGACAAATTCCTGGAGGACATGATTAAGCTGGCACAGAAGGAGGAAAAACTGAATGACCCGAAAGATCACAGCACCTTTACCAACCTCACTGACATCAGTGAACTGCATGAGCAGATGAACGCCTTGCTGCCGTCGATCTATCGCTCTACCCAGAACTTTATCGACCTCGTGGCGGAGCTGGCAGAGGTGAACCGCCGCAAGAAGGCGCTGGAGAAGGAGAAGGGCGCTATCAAGACCGGCGACGACTTCAAGAAGAAGCGCACGGGTGCTTCGATGTCGGTAGTGGCAGAGAATATCAGTGTAGCGACGACCGACGGCGACGGCAATCTGCATACGAACCTTGGTGCCGGCATCAGCGTCAGAACCCCACGCATGGGAGTAAACATGCACGACGATGAGGGCGCCCTCGCCAAGGACGGCTACTTCTCCGTCAGTGCACAGAACATTACGCTCGACACCGTAAATCCGAAAGACAAGGGTAAAGAGTGGTCTATGGAAGGTAAGGTGAAGATCCAGTCGAAGGATATCAACCTCGAGGCTGTCGACTATAAGATGAATGATAAGCACCAGCTCTGGGAGAAGGAACTCACCAAGGAGGGTAAGATTACCATGAGTGCCAAGACCGTAGAGGTATCGACCGCCAATCCGAAAGACATCGAACGCGACGAGAAGGGCAAGCTCACCAAGGGTGAATACCAGGGTGAGGGCGATGTGATCATACGCTCGAAGACCGTTACCGTAGAGAGTCTCGACTATGAGGTGAAAGACGGCAAACTGAAGACCAAGGCGCTGACGAAGGACGGCAAGCTGAACATCCGCACCGAGAAGACGGCTGTTATCGCTGCCGATGCTGAGGGCAAGGCTACGGGTAGCATCAACCTCAACGCCAAGGCTGTCAGCGTGAAGTCGATGGATGTGGATAAGGAGAAGCTTACCGACGACAAGCTGGCCGCTGGCAGCACGATGACGCTCGTCAGTGAGAAGATGTATGTCGGCTCGAAGTCGAAGGACATCAAGAGCAAGAAGGTTCAGACGGTTTCAGAGGAGATCGGTGCCTTTGCTGACAAGACGCTGGAGATGCAGCAAGGCGACGGCAAGGCTGCGGTTCAGCTCGACGGTGGCAAGACCGCTGTGGGAGGTGACAAGACCCAGGTCTATGGCGAAACCACCATCAACGGCAAGACCGAGGTGAAGGACGAACTGAAAGCGCCCAAGGTCGTTGGCGACAGCGTCGAGGCCAAGAGCGCCTTCAAGTCGCCTAACATCAAGGACGGCATGGGTGGCGGCTCCGGCGGTGGCGGCGGCAAGCTGAGCACCAAGCTGAAGACGGAGGATGCACCGAAAGAGTAAAATGGTAAAAAGTAAAAAGATGAAGATATGAGAAGAGACATCATCAAAGAGTTTGATATGCTGGGCGATGCGCTGAGCACGCTGAATGCCCAATTTTCCTATCGCCTGATGAATCTGTGCGTCAAGGCAGAGCCTGTGTCGCTGTTGTCGATAGAGGCCAACATAGAAGGCGAGTTTCAGAAGCTGGAAGATTGTGCACAAATAGGAAAGGAAGACGATTACAGCTTCCAGATAGTTCCTAACTATGACGACGATCTCCCCACACTGGCTCAGGCCGTTTTCAGGGAGCATCCCGAATTCAAACAAGAGTTCAAGAAGCTTCAGGTGGATATTTCCGAAGATCCAAACAATCCTGACGTACACGACGTCTATTATCTCCAGGTGACGATGCCCGAGGTGGATGACGAACGCTATGATCTGCTGAAGAACGGTGTGAAAGCATACTATGAAGAGAACAAGGCTCAGATGGAGGCCGTCTCCGCCAAGTATGACGCGAAGTTGGCGAAGCTTCTGGATGGTGAGAGCGACGCCGACATCAAGAAGGTCAGGGAGGCCCGCGACAAACAGACTAAAAGCTGTTATGAGCAGCGCGACAAGATCTACAACGACAAACTCCAGGAGATTGAGGATGCGCATGAGAAGTGGCGGCATCAACAGAAGAGCAATAAGATCAATCGTCTGAAGGACATCAATCAGTAATCACTCATTGACTCCGTTTCAAGATGGCAGCAATCAAAATATTAAGTGTCGATGACGAGGAACAGATCGAGTTTCTGATGAAGCAATTCTTCAGAAGGAAGATACGCAGTGGGGAATATGAGTTCTTCTTTGCCCATGACGGCGTGGAGGGCCTCAAAGTATTGCAGGAGCATCCTGACATCGAAATTATCCTCTGCGACATCAACATGCCCGTGATGGACGGTCTGGAGATGTTGGCCAAAGTGAACGAGATGCAGAACCCGGCCCTGCGTGTCATTATGGTGAGTGCCTACGGCGATTTGGAGAACATCCGTCTGGCGATGAACGACGGTGCTTTCGATTTTGCCACAAAGCCCATCGATATGGACGACCTGGACCGCACCATCGAGAAAGCCATCAAGCAGATAGACTTTGTACATCAGTCGCAGAAGGAACACAAGAAATTGGAGGGGCTGGAGAAAGACCTGGCCGCTGCCAACGAGATCCAGCAGTTTATCCTGCCGCGCGTATTCCCGCCTTTTCCCGAGGATAGCGACAAGTTCGACCTCTATGCCTCGATGGAGGCTGCAAAGGATATCGGTGGCGACTTCTACGACTTCTTCCGCATCGACGATGACCACATTGCACTGGTTATTGGCGATGTCTGCGGCAAGGGCATCCCTGCCGCCCTGTTTATGGCGGTGAGCCGCACCTTCATACGCTCGGTTGGTATGCAATTTGAGCATGTCGGCGAGTGTATGACAAATGTCAACCGGCTGTTGGCGTCATCTTCTGTGGATTATATGTTTGTGACCGTGTTCTATGCCATCTATGACATCAGGACCGGTCTCCTCACGTATTGTAACGGTGGCCATAACCCGCCTTACCTGTTGCACGCCAACGGCACGACCGAAGAATTGCCTGTGTCAGACAATCTGATTGTCGGCGCATTAAAGGGCATCCAGTTCAAAGAAAACGCCTTGCAACTGGATCATGGCGATACGTTGGTAATGTACACCGACGGTGTGCCTGAGGCCATGAAACCTACAAGAGAGGTGTTTGGTATGAAGCGCTTTGGCAATACACTCAGCGGACTGATTGGCAAGAGCAGTCAGGAGGTGGTAGAAACCGTCAAGGCTGAAGTTGCCAATTTTATTGGCGATGATGAACAAAGTGATGATATCACGTTGCTTGTGGTAAAACGGAAGTGAATAGAAATATTATCATAGGGTGTCTGGGAGGCCTGCTGCTGGCATTAGGCCTGTCGGCAGTCTATACACGTCATCAGGACAAAGCGCGCATCCATGAGTTGGAGGCGAAGGTCGTCGTACTCCAAAAGCAAGGAGAGACCTCGGAGTTAGACCGTAGTGTGAGCGAACAGATGGAAGATATCGCCCACGGTCAGCAGGCACTCTCTGAGGAGCGCAGCCGGGAAGCGATCCGACAGTCGGAGATTGCACAGGCTGCCACCCTTCGTTCCGAGGCGGAGCGCAGGCATGCGCTGAAGGCCCAGGCGGCAGCAGAGACCTCAGCAGCTGAAGCATTGGCATCCTATCAGATGGCAGAACGCCAGCGTCAGAAGGCCGAATATGCCAGGTCGGTGGCCGACACGCTCAACTTTATCTCTTTAGGTCGAACGCTTGGATCTCAGTCTTATTCCATCTATCAGACAGGTAACACGGAGGTCGGTAATATGTTGGCATATGCCTCCTATCTCTATACCCATGATTACGGTGGCGACCTCTATGCTCCGGCGGTGTTCCAGGCCCTGATACAGTCGGCTGGAGGGCGCCATAGTTGGAATATCCACAACGGTAGCATCTCACATCTGGCCATCTCACCTCGTGATGGTCGTCTGCTGACGGTGAGCACCTTTGGCGAGATCTTCAGTCACCATATTAAGGGTGAACAGCTGCAGACCAGTCGGCTGATGAGCGATAAGCAGTACTGGTTTAACGATTTATATGCAGCTCCCGACGGGAAGGTCTATGCCATCAGTTATACAGGTCAACTGGTCATGACCGACGGTCAGCAGACACGTGTCGTGGTGGTTGAAAACATCAGTAAACCCTTCAGCCTGCAAAACCTGAACGACGGCAAATCGCTGCTGGTCGTCGGCGAGAACGGCGTCGCCCTGTTTGATATGGCCACCGAAAAGATCATTGCCACGCGGCGTCTCGACTTCCAGGTTATCAGTACCGGCAGACGTGATAACAAACCTTTGCTTTTCGACCATCGTGGTCAGATGCACCTCGTCAACAGTCTGGACAAGATGACCAGTGAGAAGGTACCGGTGAAGGGTAAGGTCACAGCCTATGCCAGTAACCGGAAAGAACATCTCACGGCTTACGGTATGGCCGACGGTACCATCTGGTTGACCGACGGCAGCGGTAAGACCCACAAACTGGTCGAACACCTCTCCCGCGTGACAAGACTGATGTTTAATGGCAAACGGCTCTATTCATCCAGTTACGATGGTAAACTCTTGTTCTGGCCCATCGAAAGTAACAGCCAGATTAATGCGGTCACACTGTACCAGTCAGCCCATTGGTTGAACGACTTCACCTTCAGCGACAATAAGGACTATATCCTGGTGGGGGAGCATAACGGCTCTGTCACCCAATGTCTGATCTCGCTGCCGAAGATAGCCGAGCGTCTCCGTCAGACTGTGAAACGTAACTTCACCCAGGAGGAGTGGAACTACTATGTAGGGAAGGGCATTCCGTATAGAAAGGTAAAAGTGATATGAGACTTAAGAATATGAAAATAAAAGTGTCAAAACGTATCGTACTGATTGTGCTGTTGCAACTCTGTGCGGTAGCAAATTGTTCACTATTCACTATTCACTATTCACTTTTACATGCCCAGGGCTTGCCTCTGATTCGGAACTTTACGGCGGCGGAGTATGGCGGACACAATCAGAACTACGATATCGAGATTGGTGAGGACGGGACGGTGTTCGTGGCAAACTTCGAGGGACTGCTTTACTATGACCGTGGCCAGTGGCGTATGATCCACGCACCCGAACTGAGACGTGTCACGGTGGTCTATCGTGACAGCAAGAACACCATCTGGGTGGGAGGCTATAACTTCATCGCACGGCTGAAGAAACGTGCCAATGGCGAACTGTACATGCAGCAGATCAGCGGGAAAGACACCTTCAAAGGGGAGGTGATGGAGATCTTCGAAGAGGGCGCGTCGCTGCAGCTGGTGGTCAGCGATAATAATATCTATGAGGTTGAGGATGCCGCTGTGCCCACCGTGAAGTTGAAGAAACATACCAATGCCAGACTCCTTTCCAGTGTTGAGGCCGACGTCGTATCGGTGGAGGCGCTGCAGGCATCGGTTGAAGATGCCGTTCTGAGAGATACCACCCAAACGGAGATCCTGAGCGATAACCTTCAGGTAAAAGTGAAAAGAGGCAATGGACTGATCATATGTGATGGCAATGGACGTCAACTCTATATGATCACCGAAGCCAACGGCCTCTGCTCGAATCAGGTGTCGTATGTGGCTTACGACGGTCACGGTGTGCTATGGGGTGCTACGGCGAAAGGGATCTTTGCCATTGAATTGCCCTCGGTCTATAGTTACTTCTTACCCAAAGACGGTCTGACGGGCAAAGTCCAGGCCATCACAGCCTATAATGGAAAAATCTACGTCGGTGAGACCAACGGACTATTTACGGTTGACGCTTGGCAATACAAACGCGTGGCCGACATCAGTAATATCTGTTGGACACTGTGCCAGGAGCGCGACGCGCTGCTGGCTGCCACTTCCAGCGGCATTTACAGAATCGCAGCGGATGGCAGGGTAGGCCGACTCACCTCGAATGCCACAACGGCCCTGTTGGTCGATGGCGATCAGGTCTATGCCGGTGAGCCCGACGGCGTCCATCTCTATCAGTCGGGCCGAAACATGAAGCTTAACGACCTGCCTTTGGTGACGGTGATCTGCAAGGATGCACGTGGTAATCTCTGGTTCAAGAATGTCCATGGTGAAACGGCGACGATCGGGGATTACAAGGCACCTGCAGATACCTCGTCAACATCTTCCCCTTTGTTGACACCCCTTAAGGATATGAAAAACAGGGTCCAGTACCTGTATGACGACCATCTCTGGATTGGAGGCGACGAGATCCTCGCCATCGTCGATAGGAGTCGGAAAGACCTGACAAGACTTACCGATAGCCGTCATGTGCGTTTCTGCTCCATTGTGATGGGTAACGACAGCGTGCTGTGGGGTGGTTACGGGGATCGCCCCCAGAAGTTGCATCGGTTAGGCAGTGACGAACGTCACCTGCATTTCTTCTATGCCCTCGACTATGCACCGCTGACGGGAAAGACGCTCTATCGCTACCGTCTGGTTAATAAGAGCATCCTGGGCGCGGGTGGTGGTCAGTGGAGTGAGTGGACGGACAAGCAGGATGTGGAGTTCCTGAACCTGCCCTACGGCTCGTTCACGCTCTCCGTACAGGCACAGTTGGCCAATGGGGAACTGTCAGAGGTCGCCACCGTCGATTTCAGCATTGCCTATCCGCTACCGATGCGCTGGTATATGGTGTTGCTGTATCTCCTCATCTTTGCCTATATCATCTATCTGCTGTTCCGCTATCGCCTGAAGCGGTTGGAGAAGGAGAAGGTGAAGTTGGAACGTATCGTCGAGGAACGTACAGCCGACCTCCGTAACGCCCAGCATGAGCTGGTCCGTCAGGAGAAGATGGCGACGGTGGGTAAACTGACCAAAGGCCTTGTTGACCGCATCCTCAACCCCATGAACTATATCATCAACTACTCCAAGATGTCGAACGACCTGTTGGGCGACCTTAAGGAGAACATCGATCATAACAAGGAGCAGATCGACAAGAATGATTATGAGGATACCTTGGATGTACTCGACATGCTGACGAAGAACCTCACGTCGGTCCATCAGTTCGGTCAGAATACCACCCGTATCCTCAAGGCGATGGAGGAAGTGCTGAGAGACCGCACTGGCGGCTACGGCGATATCACATTGCTGCCCGTCCTGCAACAGGTGGAGAAGCAGTTTGCGAAACACCACGCCCAGGAGCAGGAACAGAATGGCATCCGGCCTGTCTTCGACCTGCCAGCCGATCCGATGCCGCTGTACGGCAATCCTGACATGATCTGCAAGGCCGTCACGAACCTCCTGGATAATGCGGTCTATGCCGTGGCGAAAAAGTTACAGAAGGATCCTTCGTTCGTCCCCGAGATTTCACTGGCCGTTACCGTCACCGATGCGCATTATAGCCTGAAGATCCGTGATAACGGCACTGGTATCGAGGCAAAGAACCTCAACAAGATCTACGACCCCTTCTTCACCACCAAGACCACTGGCGAGGCGGCTGGCGTGGGCCTCTATCTGTGTCGTGAGATCATCCAGAATCACGGTGGCGACATCAGCGTGGCATCGGTTCAAGACGAATATACGGAGTTTACCATCACTTTACCAATCCCCGATAAGCAATGAGAAAGACCCTATACATATTGTTATGTGCAGTTGTTTTCTGCGTGAGTACGACCCGTGCGCAGGACGATACGAAAATGCGCGAGGTGTATGCTCAGGCAGAGAACGCCTACAGGATAGGACGTATCGAACAAGCCCGGGAACTGCTGTTGCAGAACCTCAGCACCCTTCTGGGTAATTCACGCCAGAGTGCACTCCGCCTGATCGCCCTGACCTACATGGACGACTACGATATCCCGAAGGCTGAACAGTATGTGACACTCCTGCTGGAGCAGAACCCCTATTACACACCGTCGTCAAACGACCCGGCGACCTTCGTGGAGATCGTAAACCATATCAAGGCAGGCATGACACCCACCATCACCACCGCCTCCAATCAGGCAGAGACGCTGGCAGAGGTGCCTGTGCCCACGACGCTGATCACAGAAGAGATGATCCAGACCAGCGGGGCTCGCAATCTGCAGGAGGTGCTGGCAGCCTACGTGCCGGGCATGAACCTCATCGACTGTAATGACGACATCAACATCGCCATGCGCGGCATCTACAGCAACACCCAGGAGAAGATACTGATCATGCTCAACGGCCATCGTCTGAACAGTTACGCCACGAATACCGCCGCCCCCGACTTCAGCATCTCGCTCGAAAAGGTGAAGCAGATAGAGGTGCTGCGCGGTCCGGCCTCGTCGCTCTATGGCGGTGTGGCACTGACGGGCGTGGTGAACATCATCACCAAACAGGGTATTGAGGTGGATGGTCTGCAGGCGAAGGTGTCGGCAGGCAACTATGGTCAGGTCAAGGTCGATGCCGTCTTCGGCAAACGCTATTTCGACATCGATCTGCTCATATGGGGTAGTGGCTATCGTAACAGCGGCGAACGGTATGGCGACCAGTTCGTCCGTCTGGGTCGCATCGGCGATCATCTCAACTACGACTTCGGACTGCAGGTTGGCTGGAAAGGGCTTCTGTTCATGTACGATACGCATTTCTCACAAAAGGTGGCGCCTTACACCATGACATCGATGACCCAGAGTTATGACCGTGAACGTTACCTTTCCTACAACGGATTGAAACCGAGTTTTAGCAACTACTCCCACCATGCAGACCTGAGCTACAGTCACCAGTTGGGAAACCTGAATCTCAAGTACGCCCTGACTTACGATAAGTCGGATTATACGCGTTATCAGGCCATCAGCGACAGTCCGATGCCTAATTTGGCCTATGCGCTCGCCTTAAATGAGGTGCAGGACTCCTTGCTCAATAAATACGGTGGCATCTCGCGCTATATGAATGGTCAGGAACAGAACTATGGCTTCCAGGTGAAGGGTAACTATGCTTACGACATGGGCAACGGTCATAAGGGTAACATCAGTTTCGGTGCGGAGTATGGTCACTTCCGTTCCGATGACTTCCGCTATCTGATAAACTATGACTTCGGAAGAACAACTGTGGATAATCCTGACATACTTCAGGCGGGGCAGGGCAGTGAGAATAATGCCGACGTCTATCTGCAACTGAAGCACCAGTGGCGGTCGCTGATCCTGAATGCCGGACTGCGCTACGACTATAAGTCGCGTTTTGATGATACCAAAGCCAATGAGTTGTCACCTCGAATCGCACTGATCCTGCTGCAACCCAAGTGGAACCTGAAACTCAGTTATTCCAAGTCGTTTGTCGATGCCCCCTATATTTACCGTAAAGCCAATATCATATCGATGATGATACTCGGCGGTGATCCTAAGCTTGTTGAGAGCATCTCGCCCGAGCGTGTCCATTCCTTCCAACTCACCTTCGGCGGTAATAACTGGATCAAAGGCTTGAATGTCGAGATCAACGGTTTCTATAACCGTGCCAATGATCTCATCATGACCCATCTTTTGGATTACAAGAATGCCAGTAAGAACGAGACCTGCGGCGTGGAACTGATAGCTAGTTATAAGCAGCCGAAGTTTACAGCCGACTTCAACCTCACCTGGACGAACACCTTTAAGTCGAACCTCATGGGTTTGAACCTGGGCGATGTTGTTGAAGCAATCGATAATACCCATATTGATGCCAATAACAATACACCCGCCATCATGTCGAACCTGGTGTTGGGATGGCAGGTATTGCCCCAACTGAAACTCCATACCCACATCCTTTTCGAGGGTAAACAGACCAGCCACAACACCGACCTTAACAATGTTCTTTTATATTATAAAGAAGTACGCAAAGCCTATAAGTGCGCAGCGGAAGGTGATGAGGAGGGAGCAATGATCGCAAGAGAAGCAGCCTTGGCACTCGCCCCTTACAACATCATGCATAAGGAGATGTCACCCCGTGTCATCATCAACCTCGGTGGCGAATATACGTTGGGCCCTGTCACGTTCGGTCTGAACATCCACAACCTGCTGAATATCCGTTATGACCGAAGTGGCATGAACACGAACCTCATCCCCCAGCAGGGACTCTGGTTCCTTGCCTCCGTCGGCATAAAAATCTAAATAATTTGCTAGTTTTCCAAAAAAAGATTGTATCTTTGCCCCCAAAATTAATAGAAGAATATAAATAATATAAAAATCAATGATGAAAAAGAATCTGATCATTTTAGCTTTGGGGCTGGCTGCAGTGCTGCCAGCCAACGCTCAGTGGACCAATTGGAACACAAGCTCAGCCATTAGTGGCGTGTTTGGCGCTATCAACCACAGTATCGAATCCGCCGAGCGCAAGAAGGCGATGGAGATCCACGCCCGCGAGAAGGTTCAGTACGAACAGAGCTTCAAGGACGCGATGGAAAGTGCTAAGGACTATGAAGGCGGTGAATATTGGGAAGATGCCCTCGGCAAATATGAGGAGGCAGCCAAGCTGAACTGCAAGTATGGTTATACCGACCAGATGCAGATTACCCGTAAGATCAACGATCTTTATGTGAAGACTGGTCGCACGGAAGACGGTCCCAGCATTCTGAACAATAGCAAGACGATTCTGCCCGATTACTCAAGCTACAGATATGTTCGTGAGAACCCCGTCTATGTGAACAAGAAAAGTACGACGACCAAGATTGTGCGCGTGGCATGTTCAGATACGGAGACACGTCTTGAAATGGAGTATGAAGGCACTTACGTCAATGCAGGTGCTTCCATTAAGGGTACTACCTATATCAAAGGTAACAAGGGTGGCAAGCTGAACCTGGTCGGCGTTGAGAATATCAACATGGCACCTAACGCTACGAGAACGCCCTGGCCAGGCCAGAAGTTGCGCTTCGTCCTGATTTTCCCGCCATTGCCAGACAATGCGACAGAGTTCGATCTGATTGAACCTTCTAGCGAATGGAAGTACAAAGATATTAAATGTAGATAAAATTTTAGATTAAGACAATTATTAAATAAACTATGGATAAGAAGCATTTCTTCCGCACGGCCGGAAAAGCAGCAGCTGCCATGCTGCTGGCCGCCGCCATGATGACAGGCTTTACCGGTTGCATGGACATTTTAGACAACTCTGATAACCCCACTTCCCAACAGGATGGAGACGGTGTAGAACCCACCACTGACCAGATGAAGGTGAGGGTGCGTTACAACATGCCTACCGCCGTACTGGCCCAATTCGACGAGAATTCTGTGGGTGCAGCCCTTGTGAAGCGCCTCTCGCAGACCACTTCTACCATTGGCGACGACACGAAGCTCGTGTTGCTCGACGGCAGTCAGGTAGAGTCGTTAACGGATGACGATTATTACAAGATGGCCCGTGTCTTCATGAATGGTGGATACCTCGCCCTTCAGCGCCCCACACTCGAAAATGCATTTGCATTCGCTCTGCCCATAGAGGAAAAGTGCGAGGTGATTATGAATGACATTCTGAAAGAGAATGGCGTGGAGGTGTCTGAAGAAGCGACAGCCAGTACGCGCAGTCTCATGGACGGTCAACTGGTACGCAAGGTGAACAATGCGCGTGCGCTGACTAGAGCCGATGAGGGCGATGATAATTCCATCTTTGACGAACTGCTGATTTTCACAATCAATAGCGGTTATATGATTCCCCCTTATAACGAGGAGGGAACTGCCTCCAGCCAAACGGAAGACGAGCAGGGGCAGGAGACGGAGCCCGTCGAGCACAAGGTGAAGTACACACTGAATCCTTATCACTATGGCCTGCTGGCCGACGGCGCTGCCTCATGGCTTAACACCGAGGAGGAGGAGGCAAGAGATGCTAAGAAGAACGAATCGGCAGAAGCAAGGGGGCTCACCAGAGCCGATGGCAATCAGGTGATTAACTCGATGCTGTCAGCCACTGACAAGTTTACCGTTACAGGCTCGCTCATGGCTTTTGATGATCAAGGCAGGAGATATATTCGAGAAAATGCGTCAAACACCATCATCCGTTCGTGGAGTGTCTATGACTTTGGGAGCAACAGCGATTACTATTATGTAGAGGAAGACCACCATATCCGTATGGGCGGTCAGAACTCGGATAGAAGCAAAACACTCTATTGGGGACCCTATAGAAAGGAGGATTGGCTGTACTCGGTGGGAGGTGATCCCCGTTTTGGTATAATGCATATTAATACATTTAGTATTGAAGGCTATGAAGAAACAGGTTCAGAATGGGGCTATTATTATGGTAGTTGGCTCGACGAGTCTGATCATACTATGGATCTGAAAGGCGCTGGCACGATTAAGGTAGAGAAGAGTCTGCCCACCACCGACAACAACCAAACCACTGAAACCATCACCATCGGCAGCACCGATACCAGCACTCATACATCGGGCTGGAGTTTTGGCGGTGAAGTTAGCAAAAAAGGCCCCAGCTTTAATTTCAGCTATTCGGATACCAATACCGAATCCCACTCAACGTCTTTCAACATGAGTATATCTCAGGTCAGCAGAGACCTGGCCGTCAGGAAGAATACCAACGGCACTGAAGTGAAATGGAATTACGAAGCAGGCCATACGCCTACAATGCTTTATCCCAACTTCTGGCATGAACTGGCTGCCAATATCCTGACCAACGACTGCGACCTCCAAAACAGGGTTTGTTGGTCGGTAGAGAATCCTTCGGGGTCATACACATTATCTTGGGAAAGAACCAACTGGACAAGGGCGCAATTTGTAAAATATACACAACAATATGCCCAACGTTTTGCAGTAGGCCGTAGTTTTTCAAAAAATTACTCTTTGTCAGCACCTCGCCGCTTCAAGAAGGAATGGTACTGCGATCTCCGTGTCTATGGTGAGAACCTGCATAATGATGCGTTGGAGGTATTTCGCGAATACCTGCAGAAGACCATCAATCCAAGCATGTTCGATGTAAAATTCTATGTGGCAGAATCAACGGACGACGGTGCCGAAGTTATCAAGTATAATGTGGGTGTGGCTTCGGAATTCCTGAAAGAAACCGATCCCAGACGCGGCACGATAGAATATAATGCGAAAAGAAAGGGCATTGATAAATTCGAGATTATCTGGTATAGCGTAGATCCTGCCTTGAAGGATAAGACATTTACAATAACAGTGGAGGTAACCCAATAAAAAGGATATCAGGGCGAGCCGCGAGGCTCGCCTTTCATATTGCGCTGAATTTTTTGCAAAAAAAACATAATTAATTTGGAAATATGAAGAAAAACTACGATATTTGCGCTGCGTAAAACATGAAGCGTAAAATGCGAAGTAAGATTATGAAGAAGTTGAATAATCCGTTTGTAGTATATGGATACAAGGGTGCAGAATACTTCTGCGATAGAGTATCAGAGACCGAGAAGATCATAAAAGGTCTAAGCAATGAGCGAAATATCACGCTGATTGCCCCACGAAGAATTGGCAAAACCGGACTGATACATCACGTATTTGCCAAGATACGCAAAAGCCAGCTTGATGTCTGCTGCATTTACTTCGACATTATGTCGACTAAGACATTGGAGCAATTTGTTCAACTGATGGCAAGAAACGTACTTGGCCGCTTAGACAGTCCTACTCAGACTGCCCTCCACAAAGTACAAGATTTCTTCAGCTCATTCCGTCCTACGATGACTTTCGATGCAATGAACGGCATGCCAACCTTTTCGCTTGACATCGTGAAGAATCAAGAGGAGCAGTCGCTTCATCTTATCTTTGAATACCTCAAGTTGTCAGGTAAACGTTGCTATATCGCCATCGACGAGTTCCAGCAGATTACAAAGTATTCTGAAGCCGACACAGAAGCACTGCTTCGGTCGTTCATCCAATTTGTACCGAATGTGTATTTCATTTTTGCAGGTAGTAAACAGCACATGATGTCAGACATGTTTCTGTTGCCAGAACGGCCTCTATACCAAGGAGCACAAATCGTTAATATCACAGAAATCAGCGAACGTGTATATTACGATTTTGCAAATGGTATGTTCAATGAGCGTGGTCAACAACTACCCGAATCAGTATTCCATTATATATACAATAAGGTGGAAGGACAAACTTGGTATGTTCAGGCAATACTGAATCGTATTTATAGCAACCAACAAGAAACCATCAACGATATCGATGTAGATGTTGCTATCCAGGAACTTATTGACGAAGAGGAAGTCGCATTCGAAAACTATTATCAGTCGCTAACAACAAATCAGGCTGCTTTGCTTTCAGCTATTGCCAAAGAAGTAAATGTGAAGTCGCCAATGGCACAAAGCTTCATCAGCAAATATAATTTGCCAGCATTAAGTAGTATTAAAGCCGCCTTAGCCAGTCTTACTGATAGTCAGTTTATCTACCAGTATAATGATGGTTATATAGTTTACGACCGCTTTTTCGGTATGTGGTTAAGAGAACGAATAGAATAAGTACGCTATTTTGGGGTGTTATGTGTATAAAAGTGAAAAATTCGATGAATTTTTTGGTTGTTTTGTGAATTGTTCGTATCTTTGTGGCATCAAAACAATACGCCATAAAACGATGCAGAAACCAGACATTGACTCTAAATGCTGGGCAGCCTTCCTGAAGATGGGTGCCCGCCTTGAAAATTCTCCATCCAAATTATAAAACCACTTAAGGGGACAATAGCGTTGTACTCCTTTCGCACGCGGGGGCTGACCTCATGTGCGTCTGAGCCATTGATGGCTAATCCAACTAATTTATGAATCACAAACCCATCAGACCAAGAATACAAGGTGGAAGTTGGCGAAGATTGCGCGATTATCGTAGATGGGGAAACCTTGCTCGACCTCATCTACGAACCATCAGAGAAATGCCTGAAAGAAATCGAACATCTCGATTTCTTTCGCAGACGCGATTTACCTGCTTCCAAATACTATTATTACTTTGATATTGAATCAGATGGAGACCGTCCTGCAAAATTCCAGAAACAACAGATCTACGAAGTCTTGAAGAATATTCTTCATTACATTACCGCCACGCGTGAATACTTCTATTGGTACATCTCCACACATACCAATTTAGGCAATCTCCAAGCTGTCAAGAAGGCAATGACACGACGTGTAAGTCCTGGATGGGACAAAAAAGTGACATCTATGGGACAAAATAATTTGCCATGAGACTTTTTCCTTCATATCTTTGCACCCGCAAGATCCGGACTTGCATAGTATTAACATCAAATAAGTTAGATTATGCAAAAGAAGAAAACGCGCAAGATGTACTTCAACTTCAAGCGCATCCACAAGAAGGAAGTCTATCAGGCCTTCCTCGCCATCTATGCCCATGGCGGCATTGAGTTAACCAACGAAGAGCTGATCAGCTTCTTGGCCCGTTACACCAATCTTGGCAGTGAGGCCAGTATCAAGACGCTTTTCTACCGTTATAAGCAACAGATCCACGTCTGAGTTTACAAGAGTTTACAAGTTGTTGATACAAGGTAGGGATAGTTTCCTTATCTTTGTATCATCCTAACAAGGACAATGATAAATATCACTATTAAAAATGATAGCAAATGACTAAGCGACAGAAGAAAACCGCCGAGGAGAGCGGCGAGCAGAAAGAACACAAGAAGAACTGGCGGGAGGAATATGCCACCGTTGAGGAGATCAAGGATTTCCTGAGGGCACACGTTTTTCTGCGGTATAACATGGTGAAGCATCAGGTGGAGGTGCGGCTGCCGACACAGGATACATTCTGCTGTAACGAGGAACTGGAGCAGTTCGCCACCGACGACTGGCAGCTGATGGACAACCGCCTGTATAAGACCCTGCTGTCGGCGCTTCAGACGGTGAAGCCCGCACGCGAGCGTGACTTTGAGCTGGTGATGGGCTCGGGGTTCGTTCCGAGCTACCACCCCTTTCAGTACTATCTGAACCGCCTGCCGCCCTGGGACGGTCAGAACCACATCCTGCTCCTGGCGGCCTCAGTCACGGTGAAGGGCGGGGGAGAGAAGCAGCTGTTCTTTTACAAGTGCCTCAGGAAATGGCTCGTGGCGATGGTGGCCAGCTGGCTCGACGACGAGGTGGTAAACCAGACCATACTCGTGTTTATCGGAGAGCAGGGCCTTTATAAAACGACCTTTTTCAGTTATCTCCTGCCTCCCGAACTGCGCAACTATTTCCGTATCAAGGTGAACTCCAGCAGAATGGGCAAGGACGACCTGATCGCCATGTCGCAATACGGACTGGTGTGCTATGAGGAGCTCGACGTGATGCGGACCTCTGAGGTGAATACGATGAAGTCGGTGGTTACCATGCCGTCGATCGACGAGCGACGCCCCTTTGAGCGCTTCATGGAGCGTATGCCCCATGTAGCCTCGTTCTGCGGCACGGGCAACAACGTGCAGTTCCTCAACGACTCGACAGGTAACCGTCGCTGGCTGCCTTTTGAGGTGGAGCGCATTGATAATCCCCGTGACTATCCGTTCGACTATGCGGGTATCTATGCCGAGGCGTATGCGCTCTATCGGCAGGGCTTCTGCTATTACTTCACGAAGGATGAGGAAGAGATGCTGAAGGCGCACAATAAGACGTTTGAGACGCCGCATCCCGAACAGGAGGCCATCAGCAATTATTTCCGTCTGCCCAACGATAACGAGCGCGGCGATTTCTATACGGCCACTGACATTCTGGGGAAGATTCCCTATAACCCTGCTGTGCACCTGACCATCGAGAAGGTGGGCAGCGCGATGAAGGCTCTGGGTTTTCCTCAGCACCGTTCCAACGGCAGGCGCGGCTATCGTGTTGTGACCTACAAGCCCGATGAGATCGAGCTAAACCGTCATCGGCTGGCATATGATGCCACACTTGAGGATGATGATGACAGGGTCACCAGGGTCACCTGACAGGCAAAGATTCTCCCGCGTACCGCGCACGCCCACACGGTACGCAGGAGAAACTTTATCATTTAAGTGACCCTGCTGCCCCTGATCTTTAATCTTTAATGTTTAATCTTTAATCTTTAATGTTTAATGTTTAATGTTAATGCTGTATGACAGAAAAAGCACTGAAAGAATTGTTGCAACTCCTTAACCAGCTTGCCGATATTAAAATGTCGTACCTTTGCAATGCGGAAGGAAATTTGCGGGATTTAATTCTGGAACTTTTTACATTTAAATGTAGCAAGTGCTGGATTTAATTCCAGGAAATCCACCTCCGAACAGGTAAATTTATTGTTTAACATTTAAAGTTTTAAAAGTATGGCATTGAAAGTAAAAGCCAAAGAGAGAGAAATGAAGATCGGTAAGAATCCGGGCGTATATCGCTACGTGATGCTGCCGGAGTTGTATTCCACCCTGGATCAGGACAAGGTCATCAGTGAGGCGGCCATCCGTTCTGGTGTGACCGAGGGCGTGATGAGAGCCTGCTGGGAAGGTGCGGGTAAGGTGATCAAGGCATGGGCCACCGAGGGTCACAGTGTGGCACTGCCAGGACTCGGCACGATGCGCTTTGGTCTGCGCGCCAAGGCTGTCGAGGATGTGAACGACGTGAAGGCATCGCTCATCAAGACACGTCGTATCATCTTCACGCCGACGCAGGAGCTGAAGGATGAGCTCGCAGACACCGCCATCCAGATCACCTGCTACGACCGTAACGGTGAGGAGGTGAAGCGTGTGACCTCAGCCGACCCAGGTACTGTGGAGGATCCCGAGGCTGAGCAGGGTTCTGGCAATGGCGGCAGCACCAACGGCGGAACTGACAACAGCGGCTCAACTGGCGACAATGGCGGCTACAATGGTGGCGGCGGCGACGGCGGCGATGACCTCGATAAGGATTAGAGCGCTTGGGGCTTTGGCCCCAACGCTAATCCTTAAATTTTGATTTTAGATTTTAGAATTGAGAGACTATGAGTAAGAAGGAAGGTATTAAGTTCGTGGTACAGATTATCGTGTCGATTGGATCGGCGATCCTGACGGCACTGGGTGCTGTGTCCTGTACCATCTAGTAGGGAGCGAGTATGAGAGTTATCACGTTAATCGTTGTTCATTGTTCGGCAGTGAAGCCCGACCAGC
>JAEEGF010654693.1_pt1 | contig 23746 bp, 23 predicted proteins | sample 9134171 | NCBI WGS metagenome assembly JAEEGF01 (sample SAMN16246542, study PRJNA631951) | gut metagenome | biome: gut microbiome; feature: rumen; material: AP-attached | host: Bos | place: Iran: Karaj | collected 2018-10
GATGTTTCAATGGCGGTGCAGAATGTCAACATCGAGAGTTCTTAAGCACTGCTTGCTAAGAATGCTCTGGATCAGCCATCCATTGACAGAATGCTGCTGGAGCTTGACGGCTCGGCGGGGGCTTCCCGCCTCGGAGCCAATGCGCTGCTGGCAGTTTCGCTTGCCTGCGCAAAGGCTGCGGCCTTTTCATCCGGCCTTCCGCTGTATCATTATGTAGGTGGCGTAAACGCAAAAATGATCCCTGTGATTATGGAAAGCGCGGAGGATGTCCTGTTGCTCAGTGAGTATCCAACACTTACGCGTTTCCTGGCTGCGGCAGCTTCCCTCCGAAGAACGGGAAAAAGGCTTGTTGTTTCTGCCGGGGAGGGGGAAACGGAAGACCCTGTGATAGCTGATCTGGCGGTTGCATTGAATGCGGAAGGACTCGTGACAAAATCTTCAGCAGTTTACAATGAGTTGATGAGAATAGAAGAGGAGCTCTTTGATGTTCCGGAGTATCCGGAGAGCTGAGCGTCATGACGTTTCTCAAAAAAGCATTCTGTCTGCTTTTAATCACGCTTGTGTTTGCAGAATGCTGCGGCTGCGGCGTGAAAAAGGTGAAAGTATCAGCTGTTACATCCGGAGTAGCAGAGCAACGGGAAGCGGATACTTTCAGAATCTCTCTGTCTCCGGAGGAGACACTCAGAATGTCAAACTATATGCTTTCCGGGAGATTCATACATGAGAAGAAAATCCTGTATGGCTCCAAACATGATGATTCAGGGATGCCTTATCTCTGCCGGATGAAATATACTGCCGGGCAAAACGGAATGTTTGTCCGGGAGACTGAGATTCTTGAAAAGAATGTGGATGCGCAGTACCTTGCACTGGATAGAGATTGGCTGTTTTTCCTCCGGCAAAATCTGTCAGACGGAAGGACGGCCATCTGCCGTGCTCACTCTGCTGCAGGAGCCTCGGCAGAGACGCAGGTGCTGTATGACGCCTCGTGCGATTTCCTTTCTCTCAGGAACGGCCGCTTGTATTTCACAGATGCGGAGAACCGTTTTCTGTCCATGAAGGAAGATGGATCGGATCTGAAAACGGTGCTTGCAGACAAAGCAGTATATTATCCGTATCTGGTGACGGATGATTTGCTCCTGTTTCAGGACGATGCTGACGGAGAGAGTCTCCGAATGCGTTATCTGCCGACAGGCTTTGAACTCAGAATTTCTCAGGGGCGTGTATTCAGTTTTATTATTAAAGGGTCTGAGCTTTGGTTTCTTCGTTCCGGAGAAGGTGAAGGAGAGAAATGCCGGCTATGCCGGACCGATCTGAACGAATTTCTCTCCGGATTTGATCCTCTGGCAAGGCCGGATGCTGCTTTCCGTTTTACCGTTGAAGAAGCTGATGGTTTTATGGGGCCGGTTTTCTCCATCAACGGAGACCATATCAACGCGTCCAACTTCTGCTCGGAAGCTCTCGATAACTGGAAAGCAGTTTCGGACAATGCCTGGGAAAAAGGGTTTCTCGGAGCATGCCAGTATGTTGCGGGAGACTATGAGATTTTTTATAATTACAACAGCGACGGGCTGGTAAGCAGCATGCTTTTCTACGAGCCCTCTTTGAAACGTTCCGGGTATATTGAAATCCCGGGGTAAATCATATTCAGAAAATAGTTTACAATTGCGTTTTTTTTGTGTATAGTTATGCAGTTGGTTGATTAATTTTTCTTTTGTCACTAGGTTGACAAAGAATCAAACAGAAAAGGAGCAGACAATATGAGCCGCCTGGTAGGAACTGTGTCCCGCGGTATCCGCGCACCGATTATCCGTGAGGGAGATGATATTTCAAAGCTGGTAACAGAATCAGTACTCGCTGCAGCTGCTGACCCGGAATGGGGTTTCAAAGTGAGAGACAGAGATGTTATTGCCATGACGGAAGCAATAGTTGCCCGTGCACAGGGAAACTATGCAACTGTCGACGATATTGCAGCAGATGTAAAGGAAAAGCTTGGCGGAGAAACGATAGGTGTGATTTTCCCGATTCTCAGCCGCAACCGTTTTGCTATCTGCCTGCGAGGGATTGCAAAAGGAGCCAAAAAAGTTGTTCTGATGCTTTCCTATCCTGCCGACGAAGTCGGGAATCATCTTGTAGAGCTTGACGATGTTGAACTGCTGGGAATTGATCCCTACAGGGATGTCCTGACGCTGGAAAAATACCGTGAGCTTTTCGGTTATAAAAAGCACCGCTTTACGGGTGTGGATTATGTGGAATACTATGAAAAGCTGATCCGCGAATCCGGAGCGGACTGTGAAATCATTTTTGCCAATTTCCCGACGGCTGTTCTTGACTATACCGACCGTGTGCTCTGCTGCGATATCCATACAGCTCCGCGTACCAAGCGGATTCTGAAAAATGCCGGAGCGGCAGTTGTGCTGGGGCTTGACGAGATTCTGAATGAACCAGTCAACGGTTCCGGTTTTAACCGTGACTACGGTCTCCTCGGCACAAACAAAGCCACGGAAGATCAGGTAAAACTTTTCCCGAGAGACAGCCAGCATATTGTGGAAGAGATTCAGAAAAAGATTTATGAAGCAACCGGTAAAACCGTGGAAGTCATGGTTTACGGGGACGGGGCGTTTAAGGATCCTGTCGGGGAAATCTGGGAATTTGCAGATCCGGTTGTTGCTCCGTTCTACACCGCAGGCCTTGAAGGGACACCCAACGAACTGAAGATCAAGTATCTTGCCGATAATGACTTTTCTTCTCTGAAAGGCGAGGAACTGAAAGCGGCAATCAAGAGCGAGATAGAGAAGAAGGATGCCGACCTTGTCGGGAAAATGGCTTCCGAAGGGACAACTCCGCGCCGCCTGACAGATCTGATCGGCTCACTGTGCGATCTTACTTCCGGTTCCGGTGACAAGGGTACGCCGATTGTCTATATCCAGGGCTACTTTGATAACTATACAACCGAATAAGATAGAGTAAAAACATGAAAAAGCTCCCGTCAGGGAGCTTTTTCTGCTGTCAGGAATTTACCGTAATTGCTTATCCGGAACAGGCCACTGTCAAATTTCGGCAGATCATCCTTCGCCAGAACATATGCGGCGTTTTCGGCTGGATCCGGAATATCCGGGATCCGGAAGGAAAAGCGTTCCTGAAAGGCCTGGCTTTGGTAAGTGTGAGCATCAATATCCATGTAGAACAGCGTCAGGATTTCACTGACATGGGAATAACCTTTGTATTGTGCATCAGCGGAAACATATATTTTCTCGGCGTCGCTGTTTCGCAGAGCAGTAACTGCTTTTCCGAAATCTGCCATAAAGCTGTCTTCAAGCAAAACAGCATAGGACGTAAAATAGGTGAAGCTGAAAAGACCGAAAGCCGTGAGATAAGTCAGAGTCAGCAGAGAAGCAGCTGTGTTCTGCACTGCAGCTTTCCGGAAAAGGCGCAGGAAAGCCAGCGCCCCGATACCCGTAAAGAGAATCAGAGGATAAAAGAGTATATTGATGCGGTTGATGTTTACGTTGGCAGTAACCAGACCGGCATAGACGGCTGTCAGGAACCAGATAACTGTCAGCGCACAGGCTGTATTATTCCGGAATCGGAAAAAACATAGGATACAGCCGGTGAGCATGAAAGGAACAGAAAAGACATAAAGAGTGCCGAATCCCCGCACTTCGTTGAATACATAACCGTTATAAACCTGAAAGATAATGCGGAAGAGTGATTTCCCATTCAGAAGCAGCTGCTGCAGCGGCTTGTCAGAAAAGAAAAGTATATCGGATGAACGCATGGAATACGGGAAAAACGGGATGGTAAACAGCGGCGTTTCGATCGTCTTCAGGCGGAAGGTGTTGATCATCATACAGGCAATGAACGGCCAGGCAAACAGAATATACACGGCAGCTGCAGCCAGGGCCTGGCGGAGAGTGATCAGCTTCCGCCTGAGCAAAAGAATGCAGGAAAACAAAAGCAGAACCGGTACAGTATAGATGGAAATGCCGTAACAGTACATACTCAGGGCAAAAAGAATCATGGAAGCTGTGAGCCAGTGCCGGTTCCGGGAGACAGACAGCGTAAGCAGCGTAAAACCACCGAGCAGAAAATGCGGAAAAAGATTGCAGTCAAGCGCCCAGCGGCTCTGCAGAATATGCCAGGGATTAATGGCAGCGAAGAAGAAAACAATCAGCAGCAATGGTTTCCCGCCTGCTTCCCGGGCAAACAGTGCAAGCATTCCGAGTGCAGCGAGGCTGACAAGCAGCATGGGCAGCCGCGCTGAGAAAACGGATAATCCGAGCAGCTTGATGCAGGGCGCCATGAGATAACTCATGAGGGCACTCATCTGGCCATAGCCCCATGCCGTCAGATGAACGGGATAGCGCATGCCAAAGCGGTCAGTACCGTATTCGGCAAGTGCTTTTGCATCCACGGCAGCCATGGCTCCGTCCTGATTCATTCCACCGGGTATTGTTCCAAACTGCCACGTCCGTATCAGCACGGCAACCAGAACAATCAGCATCAGAGAGACAATATAAAACTTTTTTTTGCCTGTTTCAGTCATACGGGTATTATACAATGCTTTATTTCAATGAGCAAGAGGACAGCGTGAAATAAAAAAACCACCGCTTGGGGTGGATTTTCCGATAAGTATTATTCAGCACCAGGTTCCGTCGCGGAATATCGCTTCTGTGCTCCCGTCCGGGCGTATGCCGTCAATGGAAAGATCGTCAGCACCGATCATAAAGTCTACATGGATAATGGAGTCGTTTATACCGTGCTCCTGAGCCTGTTCCATTGTCAGGTTGTCACCGTCAGGTAGTACTTCTTTAAAGCCCATGCCGACAGCGCAGTGGCAGCAGGCATTTTCATCAAACAGAGTTTCGTAAAACAGGAAGCCGCACTGGTTGACAGGGCTTTCTTTGGGCACAAGAGCCACTTCACCCAGCATGGATGCCCCTTCATCCATATGGATCATCTTTTCCAGAAGTTCCTGCCCTTTTTCTGCTTTGCATGAAACGGCTCGGCCGTGTTCAAAAGTAATGGAGAAGTGATCAATAATCTGGCTGTTCCAGGAGAGGGGTTTAACGGAAACCAGCGTCCCCTCGCACTTTCCAGCGGCAGGGGAAGTAAAGATCTCCTCTGTCGGCATGTTGGGAATATAAAATACACCGTTGACTGAATTGAGTGTGCCTGCACCTTCCCACTTAGCTTCAGGGATCAGGTCTACAGTGAAGTCTGTTCCGTTAGCACTGCGATAGTGCAGGGAGGTGAAGCCCTGAGCATTCAGCCAGGCTGTTTTCTGCTCGATAAAATCCGTATGGGCTTTCCAGTCCGCTACAGGGTCATTGTCCTCTTTGACACGGACGGTTTTTAAAATAGCTTCCCATAGTTTTTCTACTGGATCGTCTGCCTCCGGAAAGCACTTTGCAGCCCATTTAGCAGAAGGATGTGCGGCAATTACCCATTGGTGCTTGCCGTCGATCGCATTGCGGTATGGCTTCATCACTCTGGCACGGCTCTGCATAACGGCGGACAGTTTCTGCGGATCCACCTCACTCAGAGCATCCGGATCCTCTGAGGCAATATAAATCCGGCATGGCAGATCTTCAACCATCTGCTTCATTTTTGCCTCTTCCCAGGGGAGAACAGTAGCGAGTGTTTCCTGATCGGCATGAAGGAAATCAAGCCGGCTCTGAACGTCGCTTGTCCAGTCTACTCTCACTCTTTTTGCTCCGGCTTTGTAGCATTCCTCCGTGATCAGCCCTGCAAATTCATGCTGTTCAACAGAAATGGTAAGCTGAACAACCTGACCCGGCTGAACATTGGCTCCAGTGCGTACGATCAGCTGAGCATATTTTCTGAGTAAATTTTCAGTCATATTCTTTCCTTTCTTTTCTATAAAATAACAAACCACCGGAATGACATTTACTTCAATCCGGTGGCAGGTGCAGCGGAGAGTAAGGGATTCGAACCCCTGTGAGCTTTCGCTCTAACGGTTTTCAAGACCGCCCCGTTATGACCGCTTCGGTAACTCTCCATGGCGTACCTTATATTTATATCATATCATGGGGTGGCTGTCAAATCATTTTTTCAGATCAATCGGCCGGATACCGAAAGACTCCCGGAAGGCGCGGTTGAAAACGGAATAATCGTTGAAACCGCATTCAAGCGCTGCCTGCCCGGCAGGGATCCCTTCCCGGATCATCCTGGCAGCAGACAACAGGCGTTTCTGACGGATATAGGAGTGAACGGTGCTTCCGGTCTGCGTTTTGAAGAGACGCATGAAATGGTAACGGCTCAGGAAGACTTTTTCTGCCAGCAGCTCAACAGAAAGATCGGAAGCGAGGTTTTCATTGATATAAGAGAGCGCTTTCTGAATTTTTCTGTCGTAATATCGCTCCGCTTCCCGGCTTTCCTCACCGGAAAGAGTAATCCTGTTGATCAGCGCCAGCAGCTGAATAATGATGGCATCACGGATGACATCTGCTCCGTGACGCGAATCCTTCTGAGCTTCTTCAAACGCTTTCAAACAGCGTTCAAGGTCAGTCCTTTGTTCCTGATCGGGAAGAATAAGGCAGTGCCCCGGCCTGTCGGCAGCTTTGAAGCAATCCATCAGGCCGGCAGAAGGCATAGTCCGTTCAAAATAGGAACCGTCCAGGTACAGAATAACCCGGTTATAAGGCTCGGAGATGTCAATATTTGCTTTGTGAATGGCATGGTGGTGCACCAGCAACAGGGACCAGGGCTTCAGATCGTACGTAATATCCTCAACGGTATAGGAGACCTTTCCGGACAGCAGCAGAACCACTTTGTCAAATTCATGGAAATGGAAGCTGTGCTCCTGCCCGGCTGTATCATGCAGATGGAAATAATGATAGTTTTCGTGAAGATATCCTTTCTGCGATACTTCGGATTTCATATGATAACTCCCAAAGAAAAAGTGCTGTTTCAGTATACAGCACTTTTTGCAAACTTTCAAGGGAAAGACGCGAAAACTTTGCAGAAGCAGTGGCGGCGCATTACAGCAGAAATTCACCTTCAGCCACATAGGCGGTGGGGCCGGTGAGGAGTATCTCACGGATAGCATCCTGATCCCGGTGTACCTGAACGTGCAGTTTGCCGCCGGGCATGAGGATATCCAGATCCTCTCCTGTAACGGCACCACTGAGAATCAGGCTGACAGCGGCAGCACCGCATCCTGTTCCGCAGGCAAGCGTAAAATCTTCCACGCCACGCTCATAAGTGACAGCGCGGACAAGCTGTTTTCCAGCGGGGGCGACGAATGTGACGTTGGCCCCTTTCGGGAAGGAAGAGCTGAAACGTAACGCTGATGCAAGATCCCGAATACTTTCCGGATTGTTCACCATTTCCGGTCTGGCTGAGACAACGGCATGCGGAATTCCCGGGGATCCGAGCTCGATGTAGGAGCACAGCACATTTCTGGAGTATTCACATCCAGAAGAGGGCTGCCCGGACTCTGACTGTATACCTGCCAAAAGATCAGTTTTGATTCTTGCACAACGGTGAAGATCAATGACGGACGGATTGTTCAGACGGATCTCATACTGCTCTTTCGTGATTCTCCTGCCGGTAACAAGCCCGGCGGTTGTCTGAATGCAGATTCTTCCGGGATCCGGAGCCAGATTGTGCTCAAAGCCATACCGGGCGGCGCAGCGGGCACCGTTGCCGCACATTTCTCCGGAAGAACCGTCAGAATTATAAAACAGCATACGGAAATCAGCGCCTTTGTCTGCTGGAACAAGCACCATCAGGCCGTCTGCACCAGGGCCGGTTTCCGGATCGCATAAGCGGAGAGCGAGGACGCTTAGATCCCCGCTCTTTAGCTCATCGTGCAGGCTTTCCGTTATGACAAAGGAGTTTCCCGCACCGTGCATTTTTGTGTAATGCATTTTTATTGCTTTGCTGCATCTTTCTGCAGCTTTTTCTGGAGCCAGTCTTTTCCGTCGTTGAATCTGGAAACGATGTAAGAGGCTACATAGTCGCCGGCAGCGTTTACCATGGTTGCAGGCGGGTCGACCAGATCACCGATTGCCTGCGCAATAGGAAAGGCGACAGCCAGATTCTCCGGGAAGAAGAGAGAACAGAGCACAAGCTCGCCCGTACCGCCGCCGCCGGGAATACCGGACATGGCAACGGAAGAGACAGTTGCCACAACAATGGCAAGCAGAGCATCAGTTGTGGCAAAATCTTTGCCGAACATGCCGAAGAGGAAGGCCACCTTGATAATGGCGCTCATGCCGGATCCGTCCATATTCATTGTTGCACCCATGGGGAGAACAATGTCAGTAACATCCTTGGAAATCCCGGTATCTTCGGATACTTCCATGTTTGTGGGGATCGTGGCAACCGAGGAGCAGGTACCAAAGGCAACTGCTGCCGGGCGGAAAAGATGCTTGAACATGACTTTTACTGCACCTTTGCCGCCACCGAAACGGGCATAGAGCGGGAAGCAAATGAACATGTAAGCAAAAGCGACTACATAGTAGAGGATGATAGCCCGTGCATAGCTGGAAACGAAGTCAGCACCGTGGGCAGCAACCAGAGCAGCGAAGAAACCGAAGAACCCGATGGGGGCATAGTAGCTGATCAGCTTGATTACCTTCATCAGCACATTGGTGATTTCCTCGAGCAGCTTGGCAACCTTTGTTTCAGGCCCGCCGCACATCTGCACGCCGAAGCCGAAGAAGATTCCGGCTATGATCAGCTGAAGAATGGAGCGGCGGCTCCAGAGCTCGGGAAAGTCGGCTTTGGTAAAGAAGCCCACGATCAGTTCGCCTGCGTTCATGGCTGTTGCCGTCGTCTCTTCAAATATCGGCTCACCGGTGTAGATTGTGATGAAACGGACCAGCACATACATGATAACGGAAGCAATAATGGTTGTGCACATAAAGGTGACAACAGTAGTACCCATCAGCTTGCCCGCCCGCTTCGCACTCTTCATATTGGCAATAGAAGAGGAGATCGAGAAGAATACCATCGGAACAACCACACAGAACATCATGTTGATGAACAGTGTGCCCAGAGGCTCCAGCGCACTCGCACCATCCCAGGAAAAGCCCACGATAATACCGAGGACAATACCGATGATCATGGTAAAGAAAAACCAGTTGTTTTTGAAGAATGAATTGCTCTTCATGACAGTCTGTCTCCTTTATACAAATTAAGATGCTCTGTATTATATCCGAATAATTTGCAAAGGGAATTGTAAAACATGCTTTGAACATTGCGAATAGTGCTATTTGTGCATTGTTTACATTTTTTCGTTGCTTTCCGCGGGGGGCGGGGCTATAATACCATCCGTGAATTTGAAAGTTTTCAATAAAAATCAATACAGAATTGCTGCCTTTGATCTTGACGGTACCCTGCTTTGCCCGGGAGAACTGCAGATTCACAGTGCTGTCAGGGATGCTTTGACAGAACTGAAAAAGAGCGGTGTGATTACTGTTGCGGCGACAGGCAGAGATGAGCTTCAGGTCCCGCCCGACCTGAGAGAATGTTTTTCCTATGCTGTAACGGCAAACGGCGGCTGCGTTTCGGATCCGGCGACCGGCAGGCTGATTGCAGGGCATCCGTTTTCCAAGGAACTCCTGCTGGAAACGATGAACAAGCTCAGGAGCATGACAGGGGAGTGCATCCTGTTCCGCCGCGGCAGCATGCCCGGTTCACCTGCCGCGCTCAGAATGCTGTTTGTGAAGTATCCTCCCGGAACAAAAAGCCTGATCCCCCCTAAGACAGGATCTCTGCCCGGAAGACCGTGTCCCTTCCCGTTTATGCGTACGCTAGCTTGGTACAGTCCCTTCCCAGTCTACAAAATGAAGTGTTATTTTCGTGATGCTTCACGCTTGGAGGAAGGTTTTGAAACCATGAAATCGGACACGCGGCTCACTACCATTCTGATGGATGGAGATAATCTGGAAATTACCCTTGCAGGCATTTCAAAGGCTTCTGCTATCGGAGAGCTGTGTGACAGCCTGCAGCTCACAATGGATAACGTAGTTGCTTTCGGAGACAGCGGTAATGATACGGAAATGCTCCGTGCAGCGGGATACGCTGTCGTGATGGCCAACGGAGAGGACTGTGTAAAGCCGTTGGCAGACTATCTGGCGCCGGATGTATATGAAGACGGTGCCGCTACGGCCATACGCAAACTGTACGGGCTGTGAATACTATTTACAGAGGATCTGACCCATGCACAATGAACTGACAAAAAACGATATTCGCATTATGGAAGAAGAACTGGAGCATATCCGGCTGGAAGTAATGCCGGAAGTGATAGAGGAAGTCAAGCGTACAAGAGCCTTCGGTGATCTCAGCGAAAATGATGAATACAAAACTGCAAAGCGGATTCAGAACAGATATCGCAGCCGTATGCGCTATCTGGAGGGTATGATCAAAACAGCAAAAGTGATTGACGGACAGTCGGCGGAAGACGAAGTCGGCCTGTTTGATAAAGTTGAGATCTATATCCCTGAAGATGATGAGACGGAGATTATTCAAGTGGTGACGACCGTCCGCTGTGATCCTCGCAGAGGACTGATCAGCAAGGAATCGCCTGCCGGGAAACGGCTTCTGGGAAGAAAAATCGGGGATAAAGTGACCATTCAGGTCAGCGACAGTTACAGCTATACTGCCATTGTCAGAAGCATCACCAAAGAGAGCGACGACGGGTCTGCCCCTCTGATGGAGTATTGACGAAAATCCGGCAAAAAAAAATTTGCCTTCTCCCGGCAATTCGGGTATAATCAAAATATTATGGATAAATACACTGTTGGAATTTTTGACTCCGGCCTCGGAGGACTGTCAGCCTATACGGTCCTCCGGTCATTGCTGCCGGAAGTAAATATCATCTATTTCGCCGATACAGGCAGAAATCCGTACGGAACGAGAAAACCGGATCGGCTGCGGGTTATGGCGGGAGAAGATCTTGCCTTTCTGCTGCAGTTCGATGTGAGTGCAATCATCGCTGCGTGCGGCACCATGTCAGCTAACGCACCGGAGGTGCTGAAAGCGTGCAGAGTTCCGGTCGTGAATGTGCTGGAACCGTCTGTCAGACGAATGGCGGAACTGCCCGGAAAAGGGCCTCTTGCAGTTCTGGCTACGGACGCCAGCATCAGGAGCGGTGCTTTCGCTGCAAAGCTGAAGGAAGCTGTACCGGACCGGAGCATTCTTCCCGTCGCCTGTCAGGACTTTGTCGCCCTGTGTGAAGCGGGAATCACCTCTCCGGAAGACAGCCGGCTGAAAGAATCGGTCAGGCGTTATCTGGCACCGGTGAAGGAAGCCGGCGCGGAGGGTATTCTTCTGGGATGTACGCATTTTGACATGGTGGAGCAGGCCATACGGGACTATCTGGGACCTGATGTGAATATACTGTCTGCCGCTGCCTGTGCGGCCCGAGAAATGGCGGAGCTTCTTAGAAGAGAAAAGGCAGATATGGGCAAAGGCAAAAGCTGTTTTTATACAAGCGGCAGCGTAACGGAATTTGAAAAAAAAGCTTCCGGGATTCTGGCTTTTCCGGTCAGAGCAGAAGCAGGAAGTGCTGGAGAGGATTGCTGAAGAATGGAAGATGTGATTATTTCTATGCAGAGCGTTCAGAATTATGATGATGAAGAAGATTCGAATACTCTGGATTTTATGACGGATGGCCAGTATTCGTTTGATCATGACATCGGGTGCCTGACGTATGAGGAGAGCGAGGTGTTCGGGCTCCCCGGGACTAAAACATCCGTTTTTATCATGCCGGACAGGGTAGTTGTTGACAGAAACGGCAGCCTGACCAGCCGGATGGTTTTCAAAGAGGGCGAAAAGACGGTTTTCCCATATCATACGCCTTACGGAAGAGCCCTGATGGGCATCAATACGAGAAAAATTCTGCATTCCTTCAATGAAAAAGGAGGAACGGCAGAAATCGAATACGTGATGGACGTGGAACATTCGGTTATCTCAAAGAATAAATTCACCATTCAGGTGAAGCAGGCGGGAGGAATGCTCAATGCCTAATTTGATTCAGGAAGCAAAACAACAGATCCAGAGCATTCTGGAAAAAGCCTGTGAAGCCTGTGTTGAAAACGGGGAACTGCCGGGCGGCACGATGCTGAACGGCACTGTAGAGATTCCGCGCGATATTTCAAACGGCGACTTTGCGGCTAACCATGCCATGACGGGTGCCAAAGCCCTGCATATGGCACCCCGGCAGATCGCGGAAAAACTGATTGCCCGGATGGATCTTGACGGTACCTGGTATTCATCTGCTGAGTCGGCCGGACCGGGATTTCTCAATTTCCGCCTGAACGGCAGCTGGTATTCCGACGTGTTGAAGGCAGTAGCAGCCTGCGGCAGGGAATACGGCAAAATAGAGGAAGGCCACGGACAGAAATGGATGGTGGAGTTTGTCTCTGCCAATCCGACAGGACCTATGCACATGGGCAATGCCAGAGGCGGCGTTCTCGGCGATGCTCTTGCCTCTGTGCTGGATATGGCGGGCTATGAGGTTACCAGGGAATTCTACGTCAATGATACCGGCAACCAGATCGAGAAGTTTGCTTCCTCCATCGACGCCCGTTACCGCCAGCTGATCCTTGGGGAGGACGCTGTATCCTTCCCGGATGACGGTTATCACGGGGAAGATATCCGTACTCTTGCTGCAGACTTTTATGCACAGGAGGGTGATGTCTGGCTGAACAGGGAAGAAAGCGAACGTCACGCAGCTATGGCAGAATTCGGTCTGAAGAGAAATATACCCAAAATGAAGGCGGACCTGGAACGCTACGGCATTGTGTATGATTCGTGGTTTCTGGAGTCCTCCCTTCACGAAAGCGGCTTCGTACGTGATACAATGCTGAAGCTGACGGAGCTGGGTTATACCTATGAAAAGGACGGCGCTCTGTGGCTGAAAACAGCTGAAATTCTGGCTGAAAAGCTCCGGAAGGCCGGAAAATCAGCGGCTGAAATCGCAAAGCTTGAGCTGAAGGACGACGTGCTTCGCCGTGCCAACGGTTTTTACACATACTTTGCTGCCGATATTGCCTATCACCGCAATAAATTTGAAGTACGCGGATATGACAAAGTAATCAATATCTGGGGTGCTGACCACCACGGCCATGTGGCCAGACTCAAAGGCGCTATGGATGCCCTTGGCCTGGACGGCGAGCACAGGCTGGAGATCGTCCTCATGCAGCTGGTTAAACTGTTGGAAAACGGGGAAGAAGTCCGCATGTCCAAACGGACAGGCAAGATGATTTCTCTCAGCAATCTGCTGGAAGAGATTCCGGTTGACGCTGCGCGTTATTTCTTTAATTCCAAGCCGGAGTCAACGGTGGAATTTGATCTTGAGCTTGCCAAGAGGCAGGACAGTGAAAACCCGGTGTATTACGTGCAGTATGCCCATGCGCGTATCTGCACTATGCTGGCCAACCTAGCCGAGGAAGGTTATCCTGTGCCGCCTGTAGAAGACGCAGACCTGTCATTGCTGACAGCGCCGGAAGAACGCGAACTTATCCGCCAGCTGGCAGGCCTGCCCGAGGAAATCCGCCTTTCGGCGAGGGATCTGGATCCCAGCCGCATCAACAAATATGTCACGGAGCTGGCAGCACGCTTTCATAAGTTCTATACGGTCTGCCGCATCAAAGGCGCGGAGCAAAAGCTGCTCAACGCCCGGCTGGTGCTGGCTGATTCTGTCCGCACAGTCATTGAAAACTCCCTGACGGTGATCGGAGTATCAGCTCCGGAGAAGATGTGATCCATGGACGCTGCGGAACTGAAGCTCGTTTTCGCGAGCAACCTGATCAATCTGCGCACTGCTGCAGGTATGACGCAGGCGGAACTCGGCGTGCAGCTGAATTACTCGGATAAAACAGTCTCCAAGTGGGAAAGAGGCGAAGCGATACCGGACGCCTATGTACTGACGGAGCTGTCTGACCTGTTCCATGTGACAGTGGATTATCTGCTTTCTTCACACGATGCCTGGCAGAGCCCGGAAGAAATCCGGAAAGCAAATGAGCCGATGTACAGTTCGGATATCATCATTGCCGTTACCATCCTCGGCATAATGACAGCTTCCCTGACTGCCTTCGTCATAGGCTGGATTTGCGGCATTATTGAATGGAGGATATTCCTTGTAGGCCTGGTACTGTCAGCAGTTGCCTTTCTTGTGCTTGACTGTATTTTCAATCATGCAAGGTACCTGAAGCCTGCTATGATTGTGCTGATTATCTCCGTATTTGTTCTGGTATATTTTCTGTTATGGGATTTCAAGCCCTGGCAGATCTTCCTGCTGCTCGTTCCGGCCATCACGATAGCACTGCTGAGCACTCATATCAATAAGAAGCCAAAAAAACGGAATTCTGCCGGAAACAACCGGAAATAGGAACAAAAAAACAGACTCTACAAATCGTAGAGTCTGTTTTTTTAATCAGTAGAATCGGCTGCGGACGGTGTAGATTGAGAAAACCGCTTCAGTTTTGCTAAAATAGATTCATTAAAGAAAAATGGGAGGAAGTAATGAAAGACTACATACTCAGCTGTGAAATGCCAGCCGACCTTACCAGGGATCATTTTGAGAAAAGAAACATCCTGTATATTCCTTTTCATTTTTTTCTGGATGAGCAGGAGTATAAAGAAGATTTCGGAGAGACCGTTCCCTTTGAAGAATTCTATGCCAGAATTGCAAAAGGTGCCGCAACACGCACCTCGCAGCCGAATATCTCGGAGTATAAGGCTGCGTTTACGCCTTATCTGGAAAAGGGAATGGACGTTGTGCATCTATGCCTCTCTTCCGGTATTTCCGGCGCTTATAATTCGGCCAAAAATGCGGCTGAAATCCTGGCGGAGATCTACCCTGACAACAGAGTCTATGTAATTGATTCTCTGGCCGCTTCGTCCGGTATGGGTCTGCTCGCCGATACAGCAGCCGACAAGCGGGATGAAGGCATGACGGCGGAAGAACTTGTCAGATGGATTGAGGACAACAAGCTCCGCCTGCATCACTGGTTCTTCACGACGGACCTGAGCACTTTTGTCCGCGGCGGCAGGGTATCCAAGACAGCAGCCGTGTTCGGCGGTTTGCTTGACATCTGCCCTCTGCTGAATGTGGACGGAAAGGGCTGCCTCACAGCCAGGGAGAAGATCCGCACGAAGAAAAGGGTCATCCGCGAAACCGTGAAAAAGATGGAGCAGTTTGCTGCCGGTGGAAAAGAATATTCCGGCAAGTGCTACATCTCTCAGTCAGCTTGCTATGATGATGCCAGAGAAGTTGCTGATCAGATTGAAGCTATCTTCCTGAAGCTGAACGGCAGAGTGGAGATCAACTGGGTCGGAAACCTGATTGGTTCCCACACCGGCCCGGGGACAGTCGCCCTCTTCTTCTGGAGTGATGAAAAGAGAAGCTGAGGAGTAAACAGTGCTCAACATCGTGCTTGTGGAGCCGGAGATTCCGCACAATACCGGAGCCATAGCCAGAACCTGCGCCGCCACCGGGGCAAGGCTTCACCTGGTGAAACCGCTCGGATTTGACATCTCGGACAAGATGGTCAAGCGATGCGGGCTGGATTATTGGCCTCTTGTGGATATTACCGTCTATGAGAATCTTGCTGATTATTTCGGTCAAAACGGGGACGAGAATATCTACCTGGCAACGACGAAGGGCAGCTACCCCTATACCGATGCAGATTTTACAGGGGATGTTTCTCTGCTTTTCGGAAAAGAGACTGCCGGGCTGCCTGCCTGGCTGCGTGAAAAGTACCACGACAGGTGTATCCGCATCCCGATGATCAGTGAGGCAAGAAGTCTGAATCTCTCCAACTCCGTTGCTGTCATCGCCTACGAAGCCCTGCGCCAGCAGAACTTCCCGGGACTGCGATACTGATAAAAGCTGCTGTAAGAGGACTTACAGCAGCTTTTTTTTCTTGAAGATGTAAAGGCTCACGGCAATAACCAAAAGACTGACGATGATTACTGCCGGGTAAGCCCATGGGTCATCCAGCTCAGGCATATATTTGAAGTTCATCCCATACCAGCCGACGATCAGCGTCAGCGGCATGAAAATGGTGGATACTACCGTCAAAACGGTGATGGTGCGGTTCTGCTGCGCTTCCAGCTGCATGTGGTAAATATCACCGAGCTGAACGGTATAGTCACGCAGATAGGCTGCGTTGTCAAAAAGCCTTTGCATCCTGTTTGTAAACATGCGGAAATACCGGAGGTTCATTTCACGGAAGAAATTATTTTCGTTTTCTTCCAGCTCCTGGCTGAGGTCGATCAGCTGCTCATAATGGATACGCAGTTCCCGGATATCACGACGGATCTCATAGATCCTGTTCATATGGTTCTCTTCGGCCCGCTCCAGAATCTTCACTTCAAAGCCGGTCAGCTCCCTCTCGTATTTTTCCATCAGGCGCAGATCGTCATGCACAATCAGTTCGAGAAAATCGTACAGGAAGCGTTCAATGCAGGCTATTTTCCAGCGCTTGGTGTTGTGAATTCTGCGGAGCACTTTTTCCGTGTATCCGCTTTCATCAATAAAGATAACCCCTTTTTCGTCCAGCGCGAAAGCGAACTTCGCATCATTGCCTGAGAGATTTTTCCGGTCTGGCACGGAGAAAGTGCCGGTCAGGGAATCGTAGTTTACTTCCGCTTTGGTCCCGTATATCTCTGAGAGATTCATCTCAAGATCAATCCCCAGATCAAAACTGTCCTTCATCTGCTGCCATTCAGCCATGTTCAATACAGCTGCGTAGGGCTTCTCCCCGCTGCGGCAGCTTTCAAAATCAGAAACTTCCAGCGATTCTCCGATAATATAAAACATATTCTGCCTCCCGCCTGGTATCCGAATGGCGCTATTCTACCACGTTTACCCGTTGCGCGCAAGCTGAGAGGAAGCGGGAGAAAAACGTTTTATAAAAAAGCTCTTGACAGGATAAAGGCGTAATGCTATAATCTGCACTAACAATTTAACACTTTAAACCGTTGATGCGGAAGTAACGGCGGATATGCCCTCACAGAGAGTCTGCGATGCTGAGAATCAGGCAGGAAACAATCCGTCAAATGGACCGCAGAGGGCGCACGGAAACGCGGGAATTACGCGGAGTATGATGCGACGTGCAGGCATACGTCAGTTGCCGGGGATATGTTGGTATCCTGACAAGTGCACGGGTTTCTGCCCGTGAATTCAAGGTGGCACCGCGGATAAGCTTTTATTCGTCCTTGACAGAGTATTCTGTCAAGGGCGTTTTTGTTTGCCCCGACCCAAGCAGATTATTTCATGAGGAGGAAGAAAAATGATCAAGAGCGCTATTGTGAAGATCGTGAACAAAGGAGACCTCAGCTATGACGAAGCCTATACCGTGATGAATGAGATCATGTCCGGGGAGACAACACCTACGCAGAATGCCGCTTTTCTCGCGGCTCTGTCAACCAAGAATGCCCGGGCTGAAACAACTGATGAGATTGCAGGCTGTGCCGCTGCCATGCGCGATCACGCCACAAGAGTGGATACCGGGCTGGATGTGTTTGAAATCGTTGGTACCGGAGGAGACAATGCCTGCAGCTTCAACATTTCCACCACAGCGGCGATCATCTGCGCTGCAGGCGGAGTAAAAGTGGCCAAGCACGGCAACCGCGCAGCTTCCTCACAGTGCGGTACGGCTGACTGTCTGGAAGCGCTGGGAGTCAACATCCGGCAAAGCCCGAAACGTTGTGTGGAGCTGCTGAACGAGGCCGGCATCTGCTTCTTCTTTGCACAGCAGTACCATACGGCCATGCGCTACGTTGGCTCCATCCGCAAAGAGCTCGGTTTCCGGACGGTCTTCAACATTCTTGGCCCTCTGACAAATCCCGGCAGCCCGAAAATACAGCTGCTGGGGGTCTATGATGATTATCTTGTCGAGCCGCTGGCACAGGTCCTGATCAATCTCGGGGTGAGGCGCGGCATGGTTGTCTACGGTCTGGATAAACTGGATGAGATCAGCCTGTCTTCACCGACGCATATCTGCGAATTCAAGGACGGATGGTTCAAGTCCTACACGGTGGTGCCGGAGGACTTTGGCTTTGCCTGCTGTGATAAAGATGAACTCAAAGGCGGTTCACCGGCAGAAAATGCCGCCATTACCCGGGCTATTTTAAATGGGGAGCCGGGGTACAAGCGCAATGCGGCGCTGCTGAATGCAGGCGCGGGCCTCTATCTGAATGGGAAAGCGGAAAACTTCCGGGCCGGAGTTGCCCTGGCAGGAGAACTGGTGGACAGCGGAAAGGCTGCGGCAACGCTGGTAAAATTCATTGAGATCAGCAACAGGCCGGAGGCTGAAGCATGACCATTCTCGACCGTCTGGCTGAACATGCTCGGGAGCGCATTGCGCAGGCAAAAAAAGAAAGGCCTCCGGCAGAGATATGCCGGGAAGCATTGTCGCTCCCAAAGGGTGATTTCCCTTTCGAGAAAGCTCTGTCCGGGAAAGATCTGGCGTTTATCTGCGAGTGCAAGAGAGCTTCGCCTTCCCGGGGGATGATTGCAGAGTCATTTCCCTATCTGGAGATTGCTTCCGATTATGAAGCGGCTGGGGCGGAAGCCATATCTGTGCTTACGGAACCAAAATGGTTTCTGGGCGATGACCGGTATCTGCGCGAGATCGCCTCGGCAGTTTCCGTGCCCTGCCTGCGCAAGGACTTTACTGTCGATGAATACATGATCTATGAGGCAAAGCTCCTCGGGGCATCGGCTGTGCTGCTGATTGGCACAATTCTGGACGAGAGCCGCTTGCGGGACTATCTTGCCGTCTGTGACGGTCTGGGCCTTTCCGCTCTTGTGGAAGCGCACGATGAACAGGAGGTCGAAGCCGCTCTCCGTGTGAGGGCACGGATTATAGGAGTGAATAACCGGAATCTGAAGGACTTCAGCGTGGATCCTGAAAATAGCCGCCGCCTCAGGCAGATTATCCCGCGTAATGTGCTCTTTGTCTCCGAAAGCGGTATCCGTACTGCCGAAGATGTTCAGGCGGCGCGAGACATCAGAGCTGATGCCGTGCTGGTCGGGGAAGTGCTGATGCGAGCTGCCGACAGGCGGGCAAAACTGGCAGAACTGAGAGGAGAAGGATGACAAAGATTAAACTGTGCGGCCTGACAAGGCTATGCGATATCGAAACAGCCAATACTCTGCTGCCGGAGTTTATCGGCTTCGTGTTTGCAGAAAAGAGCAGACGCTATATTCACCCTGAAGCGGCAGGAGCGCTCCGCAGAGCGCTGGATCCGTCCGTCCGTACGGTGGGCGTTTTTGTACGGGAAAAACCGGAGACCGTAGCTTTGCTCCTTAATGAGGGCATCATTGATCTTGCCCAGCTTCACGGCGGTGAGGACGACAGCTACATTGCCGGACTGCATATGCGGACAGACAAACCGCTGATTCAGGCATTTCGCGTAGATACGGCGGCCGATCTTGAGAGAGCATATAAAAGCCGGGCAGAGTATATCCTGCTGGATCACGGAGCGGGGGGAACCGGTTCTTCTTTTGACTGGAAACTGCTGGAAGGCTTTGACCACCCCTACTTCCTTGCGGGCGGGCTTGGAGTGGACAATGTCAGGGAGGCTGTGACGATGCTTCATCCGTTTGCGGTGGATGTATCCAGCGGCATTGAGACGGACGGCGTAAAGGACAGGGAAAAAATGCAGGCATTTGTTGCGGCGGTAAGGGCTGCATCGGATAAGGAGGGAGCAAGATGAGCAATCCTGAAGGACGTTTTGGCATTCACGGCGGGCAGTATATCCCGGAGACGCTGATGAACGCCGTGATCGAACTGGAAGCTGCCTATAACGAAGCAAAAAACGACCCGGCATTTCAGGCGGAACTGACAGATTTATTCAACAACTATGCAGGCAGACCCAGCCGGCTGTATTTTGCAGAGCGTATGACGGAGGATCTTGGCGGAGCCAAAGTCTATCTCAAGCGTGAAGACCTGAATCATACCGGTGCGCATAAAATCAATAATGTGCTGGGACAGGCACTGCTTGCCAGACGCATGGGGAAAACACGCCTCATTGCCGAAACTGGAGCGGGACAGCACGGGGTGGCAACTGCTACGGCCGCAGCGCTCATGGGTATGCAGTGCGTTGTCTACATGGGTGTGGAGGATACGGTCCGCCAGGCGCTGAACGTGTATCGCATGCGGCTACTGGGGGCGGAAGTTATTCCTGTGGAGACAGGGACGGGTACCCTGAAAGATGCAGTTTCAGCTGCCATGCGTGAGTGGACAAACAGAATCTCGGATACGCACTACTGCCTGGGGAGTGTTATGGGGCCTCATCCTTTCCCGACCATTGTAAGGGATTTCCAGGCTGTCATTTCGAAAGAGATCAGACAGCAGCTGCTGGAGAAGGAAGGGCGCCTGCCGGACGTCGTGCTGGCCTGCGTGGGTGGGGGCAGCAATGCGATCGGTGCCTTCTATCACTTTATCAAAGAACCGTCTGTACGGCTGATAGGCTGTGAAGCAGCCGGCCGGGGAGTTGACACGTTTGAAACGGCGGCAACGATTGCTACAGGCAGGCTGGGAATATTCCATGGTATGAAGAGCTATTTCTGCCAGGATGAGTACGGGCAGATCGCACCGGTATATTCTATCTCTGCCGGGCTGGATTATCCCGGCATCGGCCCGGAGCATGCCTGGCTCCATGATACCGGACGAGCAGAATATGTCCCCGTTACCGATGATGAAGCAGTGAACGCGTTTGAATATCTGGCGCGTCTGGAGGGTATTATTCCGGCCATTGAATCTGCGCATGCTGTGGCTTATGCCATGAAGCTGGTGCCGACGATGAGCAGAGACAAAATCGTGGTAATTAACATATCCGGGAGAGGCGATAAGGACTGCGCCGCCATCGCACGTTACAGAGGGGAGGATATCCATGAATAGGATAGCTGACGCATTTTCACATGGAAAGGCTTTTATTGCCTTTATCACCTGCGGAGATCCGGACCTGAATACAACGGAGGATTGTGTACGTGCAGCTGTCAGGGGAGGGGCAGATCTCATTGAACTGGGTATTCCTTTCTCCGACCCTACCGCAGAGGGGCCGGTCATTCAGTCAGCTAACGCCAGGGCATTGGCTGGCGGCATTACCACAGATAAAATATTTAACCTGGTCAGGAAGCTGCGGAAAGATATTTCCGTGCCCATGGTATACATGACCTATGCAAATGTGGTATACTCCTACGGGGCAGAGCGCTTCTGCCGATGTTGCGCGGAAAGCGGCATTGACGGCATGATTCTGCCGGATGTACCTTTTGAAGAGAAAGAGGAATTTGCCCCTGTCTGCCGCAAATATGGATTGAAGTTTATCAGCCTTATCGCCCCTACAAGCGACGCGCGCATCGGCATGATTGCCCGGGAAGCAGAAGGCTTCCTGTATATCGTATCCTCGATGGGTGTAACGGGTGTGCGCAGTGAAATTACCACTGATATCGCTTCCATGGTCAGACTGGTCAGAGAGAATACGTCGATTCCATGTGCGGTGGGGTTCGGCATCTCCAGACCGGAACAGGCGAAAAGGATGGCTGACCTGTCGGACGGAGCTATTGTCGGCAGTGCGATTGTCCGCCTGATTGCTGAACATGGCAAAGATGCACCGGAAGCTGTATATGAATATGTGCGTTCCATGAAACAGGGTATGAATGCCTGTAATATATAACTGTCATCAGAGGAGAGAAGATGAATTCTTTTTTTGATCCGCTTGCCCAGCGATATTCTTCTCAGCGTTTCCCGATTTATGCAAGAGGAGGGATGGTGAATTGTTCCAGCCCTCTGGCCTCAGCCGCCGGGCTTTCTGTGTTGCGAAAAGGCGGAAATGCTATGGATGCTGCGGTCGCTGCGGCGGCTTCCCTTACTGTTGTTGAACCAACATCTAACGGCCTCGGTTCTGATGCTTTTGCGCTGATTTGGTCGGAGAAGGAGAAGCAGCTGTTTGGCCTAAACAGCAGCGGGCCAGCGCCAATGCTGGCTTGTAAAGAAAGTATTCTGGCTGATGGAAAGGACTTCTGTGGGAAAATGCCCGTTCACGGCTGGACGCCGGTGACAGTCCCAGGCGCTCCGAAAGCATGGGCGGAACTGGTCGGACGGTTTGGAAAACTTTCACTTTCCGAAGATCTTGCCCCGGCAGTTGCCTATGCACGAGATGGTTATCCCTGTTCACCGAATTTGGCACTGATGTGGAACAGAGCGGCGGAACAGTATAGAAAAGAACTGACAGCAGCGGAGTTCAAAGCCTGGTTCAAAACGTTTTCCCCGGATGGGAAAGGGCCTGAGGCGGGAGATATGATCCGCCTGTCGGATCATGCCAATACATTGATGGCCATCGGAGAAAGCGAGGCAGAAGCCTTTTACCGGGGTGAAATTGCGAAAAAAACAGATGCTGAAAGCCGAAAATACGGCGGTTATCTACGTTATGAGGATCTGGCGACTTTCAAGGCAAAGTGGGTGGAACCTATCCGAATAAACTATCGCGGTTATGAAGTCTGTGAAATTCCACCTAACGGGCAAGGCATAGTTGCGTTGATGGCTCTGAACATTCTCAAGGAATTTGATTTTCCGGAGAAGGACTCTGTCGAAACCTGTCACAGACAGCTGGAAGCAATCAAAATGGCATTTGCAGATGCATTTCGGTATGTGACAGATCCTGATGAAATGGAGATCGACTATCACAGGCTGCTCAACCCGGATTACGGTGCGCAACGTGCACGGGAGATGGAAGACCGTGCACAGGTATGGACTCACAAAATACCCCCGAAAAGCGGCACGGTGTATCTGTGCTGTGCAGACGGAGAAGGGAATATGGTATCCTTTATCCAGTCTAATTATATGGGGTTTGGGTCCGGCATAGTTATAGAAGGAACGGGCATTTCACTCCAGAACCGCGGAGCGGATTTTTCTCTGAATCCGAAAGACACAAATTACCTGAAGCCCGGAAAACGCAGCTACCACACCATTATCCCCGGCTTTCTGATGAAGGACGGGCGGCCGGTCGGACCATTCGGCGTAATGGGTGGTTATATGCAGCCACAGGGGCATGTACAGGTGGTTATGAACACTGTGGATTTCCACTTGGATCCGCAGCAGGCTCTGGATGCTCCTCGATGGCAATGGCTGAGGGACGGCCGTGTCACGGTGGAAACACGTTTTCCGCAGGACATTGCCCGCGGCCTACAGCGTAGGGGACACGCCGTCAGCTATGATATCAACACCTCCTCATTCGGCAGGGGGCAGATAATCGTTCGTCTGCCGAACGGCGTGCTGGTGGGTGGAACGGAATCCCGTACAGACAGCAACATAGCCTGCTTTTAACTTCAGAAAAAGAAGAACACAGAAGTCTGAAAAGGCTTCTGTGTTTGCATATATTCATTCTTTGTTTTGAATGTTTTGTTAACTGAAGCAACTATACCGTATCAGCCGTCATTATGCAACAAAAAAACACAATGATGTCTGGCGGTCTGCTTTTTGCAATTTTTTATGCTTACGCAATTTCTGTGACACTATTGTGACAAAACGTGTGATATACTGTGCATGTAAACAAGAGATCAATACTCCGGTTTACGAAAAATAAAATACAATTATTAAAAAAGGAGATTAAAACAATGAGCGAAATTATCAACGAGAAAGAACTGAACGAAGTATCCGGCGGCACAGCAGCAGGCCCGTCCTGGACCCAGAACGGCATGACCTTCTACCGCATCGTATTCGGTGATACGCTGTCTGAGATCGCAGCAAGATTCCAC
>JAEEGF012447552.1_pt1 | contig 23743 bp, 20 predicted proteins | sample 9134171 | NCBI WGS metagenome assembly JAEEGF01 (sample SAMN16246542, study PRJNA631951) | gut metagenome | biome: gut microbiome; feature: rumen; material: AP-attached | host: Bos | place: Iran: Karaj | collected 2018-10
AGGCCCTGGGACGATGCGTTCCGGGGCCTTTTTGCATGCCGTATGCCTTCTCCAGGATGCTGTGCATCACCAGGCACGCTGGTGCTGTCTGTCAGCCGCTGCAGGACACCCCAGATCAGTTGCACGAATCCGCAAATCCACGCTCAGAGCACTTCTATAGGGCAAGCGCCCCCGACTCATTCCTGCAGGGGGGCGCACGCCATCCGTCTCGGCACGCCAGGAACCGGGCCGAGTCCGCCGAGCCCCTTCAGCCGGCTCCTAGAACTCCAGCACAAGGCCCGTGCGGAACTGTACGGCCCGCTCTCCCAGCAGCTCCTTGAGCATGCCGAAGGCGGCCTCGCCCGTGCAGTGCCCCGTGCACAGGGTCTCGATGCCCGTGTCCGCAAGGCGCGTGGCGAAGGCCCGCACCTGCTCCGGGGTCTTGTTGTAGAGATGGAAGCCGCCGACCAGAGCCAGCAGGGGCCTGCCAGGCAAGGCTTTCCTGACCTCGCGCACGATCACGTCCGCGCCGGCGTGCGAGCAGCTGTTGAAGGCAACAAGCCCCCGCGACGTCTCGAAGACGAGGCTCTGCTCGTGGGAGAAGTCGTCGGGGCGCGCGTCATCGCCGTCCCTGAGGTACATCTGCTCGGCCAAGCCGGCCTGTTCGAGGCCAGTCGTTGCGTGGGGCAGGACGTAGACACCCCCCTCCACCTGCGTCATGGCGGAGCACCGTCGCAGACGGCCTCCGGCTTTGGCCAGCAACCCCTTCGCAATGCCGATGTACTTCCACTGGCCGTCCTTGATCTTCCAGCAGCGCTCGCCGGCGCCGGCCGCCACCAGCAGATCCGCCCGACCGTTGAGGGCAAGGAAGGACATGAGGCCGTCGGCGTGGTCGTAGTGGGCATGGGAGAGCACGGCGTGGTCGACAAGCGCCAGATCGATGCCGAGGGCTCTGGCGTTGCGCAGGTATAGATCCGACTGGCCAGCGTCGAGCAGCCAGCGCAGGCCGTTGTGCTCAATGTAGAGGCTGAGCCCCCACTCGCCGGGAAGCTTCTCCGTTCCGATGTTGTCGACAAGCACAGTCATCTTCATCGCTGCTCTCCTCGTCGCCTCGACGCTATCTGGCGCTGTTGGCCGGCACCTTCTTAGAGCCCTGCAGGTCTGCCGCAGGCGCCGCCAGAAACTGCCGAACAGCAGCCCAAGTCACGGGAAAGTTGTCCAGAAAGCAGGCGTGCCAAGCCTTGGGCACGATGCACAGCCTGGAGCAGGGAAGCAGCTGGTGCGCCTCGAGCACGGTGCGGACAGGCGCATGGTCGTCCTCGTCGCCGGCCACGAGCAGCACCGGGCACGGCACTTTGGCGAACAGATCCTTTCCGGCAGACGCGCCGTGCCAGAAGGCCATGAAGCGGGTCAGGAAGTCCTGCAGCCGCTCCGGCTCCGGCATGAGTCGACGCATCTGGGCAACGTAGGCCCTGTCGGCCTGCTCCAGATCGGCGACCGCCATGCCGGCCGGAAAGAATCCCGGCTCCAGCGTGCCCGCGCCGATGGCAACGATGCGCTCCACGTCGCCGGGATGCCTAGCCGCCAGGCTCAGGGCGGCGTAGGCGCCGGCGCTGAAGCCGAGCACCGGGGCCGGCTCCTTGGCTTCGGCCTGCATCACGGCATGCATGTCAGCGGCCATCTGCTCGAAGGAAAAGGGCTCCTTCCCCAGCTCAGAGCGGCCGTGTCCGCGACTCGACACCACAACGACGCGCCAGGCGTCCCGCAGTTCGTCGATGATCGCGCCGAGCTCGTAGGACGAGCCCACGCCCCCGCCGTGGAGGACAAAAACCGGACGACCCTCGCCGTAGACCTCGTAGTAGATCCCGGCGTCGCCTGCTTGGACCCGGCGGGCCGCAAGCGCATTGTCGCCGTATGGAGTCCGGCTCCCCTGGACGCCCTCCGGCTGCATGAACCAGCGCAGAGGCTCCCCGGCCAAGGAGCAGGCCGGCAGGGCAAAGAAGGCAAACAGACAGACGGAAAACAGGACGTGCAACAGTTTCATGGCATGTTTCCTTTCTTTTTCAGGCAGAAGCGACATGCATGGTCCGGCCTGCATTGCGGAGGCGATCTCAGCGCGACGGCATCCCGGCGGAACTGCTTTAGCCTTGCTGGATGCCGGCACCGCCGAGGGGGCGCCGCAATTGGCGACCGGGGTCGGGCTTCTTCTGCCATTCTGCCACAGGGGACGTCGCTTGTCGCGCATGAATGCCAAACTTGCGCCATGACCCGCATCGCCCTATCACCAGAAGGCCGGCTGGCCTCCCGGAAAAGGAGACGAGCATGACCGCAGACGAACTGGCGCGGCACTTCCGCATGCAGCCCCATCCCGAGGGCGGCTTCTACGTCGAGACCTACCGGAGTCAAAGGCGCATTCCCACCGACGCCCTGCCCGCAGGCTGGGGGGAGCACAGCTGGTCCACGGGCATACTCTTCCTGCTCAGGCAGGGAGAATGCTCCCATCTGCACCGCATACGCCAGGACGAAATGTGGCACTTCTATCTGGGCGGGGCCCTGCGCCTTGCCGTCATCGTGCCCGACGTCTCAGCCTCCGAGCCCCTGCTCGGCCAGGACGTGCTTGCCGGCCATACGGTGCAATGCACCGTGCCGGCGGGCTCCTGGTTCGGCGCCAGCCCCTGGAGGGAACGGCCTTTGCCCTAGTCGGCTGCACGGTGGCGCCAGGCTTCGAATTCGCCGACTTCGTGCTCGGCACGCGCAACGGGCTCCTGTCCCGCTTCCCCAGCACAAGGCTCTCGTTGAAGCGTTCACGACGGCATAGCCAGCCACAGGCCTCCGCACCTTCCCTCCGGGCGCAGAGGCACAGTCACGGCAAGCCTACCATGCTACTGCCACAGTCAGGTGCATCCCCCGCGCGTTCTGCCTGCCAAGCAACAGCATCTTCTGGTGCAGGACGCCAAGTCGCGCCATGCTGACGGGCTCGGCCAGATGGCCCTACATGCTGGTATCCAGGGCGCGCTTCTTGACCCTGTCGAAGGCGTTGGACGTCATGGCCACGACGGGCACGGACGCCTTGGTCGGATAGTCGAGGGCGCGCATGGCTTGTGTTGCTTCGAAGCCGTTCATGACGACCAGCTGGATGTCCATGAGCACGAGCTCGCAGCATCCCTGCTCCGCCTCTCCGTTCAGCCGGAATCCTCGACCAAGCATACAGTCTGTGTAGAGACAAAAAATTCGTAATTTTAGTATGCTTTCTTATATTTGAATATCTTGATACTTGTATATCTTGATAAATTGATATTATCGGAAGCGATGTCATGCCTGCCTCCTGTAGCCGCCTGTCCAAATGCCGGCCAGCGTGGCTCTGAAGCTGGGAGAAAAGCGGCTGATGGCAGACGATGCGTCAGTCCACGCCCATGTCGCGATGTTCCAAAGACCGCTGTCAGAACGCAGGCCACGCCCGCAGGCAGGTCCGGAAGATCTGCCCCAAGTCGACATGCCCCTTGGCAGGGGCCGGCTTGAAGCCGCCAGACTGGATGCGCTCCCAAGTCATGCCGATGAAATCCTGGACAGCTGACGCAGGCGCAAAGGTTCCCGCCTCCGCGCCTGCCATCTTGGCCTGCACCAGTTCATCCACGCTGGCCTTGAGGCTGGCGTCCACCTCAGCCTGGGCCAAGAGTTCCGGCAGGGTCATGGGAGGCACTCCCTCATGGCGCTCGAGCCAGCACAGGACGAGGAGCGACCGGAGAATGTACATCCAGCGCTTGACTGTGCGCGCCCGCGGGTCGGGATCCTTCTGCAACATGCCGGCCACAAGGCTGCGGTAGTGGTGCCAGCCAGCGATGGGCGCAAAGACCGTGGACGCGTGCTTTCTGAGCAGCTCCAGCAGAGGGCCCTGCCTGCGATAGACAAGGGGCGAGCCAAGCCATTCGTGGATGGCGGCATTGGAGCCGCCGTAGAGCCTGAGCGCCTTCCTGAGATCCCAGCCGCTGATGTCGAAGACCCCGCCGTCGCCCTTCTCGATGCCGGCATCGATGACGTCCTCCTTCTCGGCAACGTCGAGGTACCAGTCGGGCTCGTGCATGTAGACGATGCGCACGTCCCAGTCGGAGTCCTTCGACGGGCATCCCCAAGCCCGGCTACCGGACTCGCAGGCATAGAGGATGCGAACATGGCGCTCCCGCTCGACGGCATCGAGACGGTCCTGGATCTGCCGGAGCAGCCCCGCAGGCAGGTCGTCCAGCCCCGCCTGGCCAGCCGCGTTCGGCGATGCGCCCAGCACCGCTTCCGCCGGCCCGCCATACGCCTTTCCGTCCTCCTGCAGGCCGTAGGCCTTGAGCACCAGCGCCTGCCCGCGCGGGGTCGTACTCTCGACCAAAGGGGCTCTCGTCCTGCAACTTTTCCGCCACGACGAGACGTTTGCGGATCAAGGCGTCGATGGCAGGCTTGGACAGCCTGCCCTGGCGAATGCTCCGCAGCTCCTCAGCGCAGGCAAGGGGAAAGACGATCCGGCCCGTGGTCAAGATCTCCTGCATCTCGGAAACCACGCGCACGGAATGGCTCAGCGCCTTGTAGTCGAGGCCGCCGCTGTCCTCGGCCCTCCTAGCCCGTTCGCCGTAGCCTGCGATTTCGCGGTCAAGGCGCTGGCTGAACTCCTTGAGCGGCATGGACTCCAAGTGGATCTTGCCGTTGAGGACAAGGGCCGGAATTCCGTCGGCGCTCGTACCGGCATGGCAGTACTCGGCATGCCCGCAGTCCTGAAGCATTCCAAGGAACACGTCCTGCAGCCGGAAGCCGGAGTCCAGGTCCGAATGCCGTTCGTCCAGCCACTGCCTCACGCGCTTCAGAACGCCCAGGCGCTCGCCCTTGAGGCAGTAGCGCTCGGCCTGGCCCAGGCAGTAGCCCACGTAGCTGCGACCACCGGCAAGGTTGAGCACCTTGAGGGGCTCGGCGAAGATCTCGTCCATGAAGGCGCTCTTGTAGAGGACGCAGCCGCTATGCGACGACGAATAGAGCAGGTCCATGGCGCCGGTGTCCCCGCTGGCAAGCAGCTTCAGGAGCCAGTACTGCAGCGACCAGAGGTCGATGTCCACGTCGCCGGCGCTGTTGCGCGAGACGGCATCGCCCGTCGAGAAGCGGAGGCTCGTCTGCGCCCTGCCCAGGGCGAGGCTCTGTGGCGAGGGCAGGAAGACGCCTTTGCAGTCGAGGTCGGACTTGCCCGGGATGGCCGTGCCATAGAGGGTCGAGCCGAAGCAGGCAAGGTAGAGAAGCCGGCAGGCGTGCTCCCGGCACATGGCATGCGCCTTGGCGCAGACTTCGTCTTTCTTCATGGTGCACCTCGAACAGGAAAGGCGTTGGAGCCTGTCTGCCAGCTGGCGGGGTCTCTCCGCCACATGCCTGGCACGGCGATCTTCCGCCGCTCTCCCCAAAATTGCCCTTCCCGTCTGCGCCGTTCCCGCCACGTCTTTTCTGCACAACGTGCCGGCAAGCGCCATCCAGACGGTTGGAGGCCCCAGCTTCTGCCGCATGCGCCATGTCTGGGCCATGCCGGCCGTTCAAGCCTGGGCACTTCTTCGGGATGGAAAGAGGATTGGAAAGAAAGCCAAATGCTGAAAAAATGGCACCCACCCAAGCTAGGTAAGTGCCTGAAATTTGGTGGTACGCCCAGAGGGAGTCGAACCCCCGACCAAGAGCTTAGAAGGCTACGTAGATTTACTTTTACTAGAAAATAATACATAAGGATCTCAAGCGTTTTTGACGAGATTCTTCTGCGATTTCAGGGTGTAAGATTAAAAAATTGATTTCTTACACTAGATGTAACGACGATAGATTACCCTGCGAGATTACCTACCTATGTGGGATAAACGTGGGATAAACGTGGGATACGTAGAAGATAGTCTAGATCAAAAGAATGATAGCATCCTATCAAAGGCTTGGAGATCTAAACATGGCAGTACAATGGTTTAAAACAAATTATTTAGGCGTAAGATATCGTCAACATCATACTAGAAAAGTTGGAAAATACTTCGATAGATGCTTCTCTATCAGATATAGGGTTCAAGGAAAATTGCGGGAAGAAGTTGCTGGCTGGACAAGTGAAGGGATGACTGCCCACAAGGCGTATCTGATGCTCCTAGAAAAGCGAGAACAGGTCGGAAAAGGCGAGCCTTCAGATACACCACCAGAAAAGGCTACTTCTGAAGAAGCACACGCACCACAGGACGTCAACCTGAGCGAAGCCAACGAGAATCACCCCATAACGATCGACGACTATTTCACGAATACATACGTGCCTAACTGCTTGAATACAAAAACTCAAGGCACTATGTTTGCCGAGAAATGTACATATAAAAACTGGATTAAAGATTCAATAGGAGACATTTACTTAAACAATCTAAAAGCTAAAGATATAGAAAAAATAATTCTTGTAGCTAATAAGAAGAATAAATCTCCTCAAACTATACGACATATAATCGCGATTATTTCTCAAATATGGAATATGGCTTTCGCCCATGATCTTGTGAATGGCATAAATCCATGCTATAAAATCAAGAAGCCATATAAAGATTCACGACGCGTAAGATTTTTAACTCCAGAGGAAGCGACAAATCTCCTTGAAAAAATAAAAGATAAAAGTTTGGAGCTTTATCATGAATCCATTTTATCTTTGTTTGCAGGTCTAAGAGCCGGGGAAATACACAATCTTCATTGGTCAGACATCAATTTTTACAATAAATCTATATATATCAGAGATCCCAAGAATAAGCATTCACGCCATGCCTATTTTACGCCTGAGATAGAATCGATTTTATTATCAAAGAAAGATGAATCTCAAAAGAAAATTGATAATTTAGTATTCCCATCTCGTTCTGGGAAAATGAGAACTCAAATATCTGCTTCATTTAAACGCATAGTTGAAGAAATTGGTTTGAATGAAGGCATCAGTGATCCTCGACAAAAGGTTGTATTTCATACTTTAAGACATACATTCGCTTCATGGCTAGTTCAGAAAGGAACTCCACTTTATACCGTAGCTGAACTGATGGGACATAAATCATTGACAATGACGTCAAGATACGCACATTTAGCACCAGAAAATATGAGGAATGCTGTAAACAAGATATCAGGAATGCTTGACAATTTATAGATCTTAATCAATAATCTCTAACGCCAGTTGGAAGCCGTATGGCTTCCAACTGGCTTAATATTTTTATTAATTTAAATTATCTTTTAATATTTTGAACAGAATATCGCTGATATCACTCAATAAACTAATCTTTTTAGAACATTCATCTCCTAATACATCATTAATCAAACTACACATTATTCCAACACCAAATAATTTAACATCTATTCCTTTTAATATCTTAACAGCATCCTTGACTGAAATCATATCGTCTGGAGCGCCATCAGTTATAATAATACACAACTTATGTTTTTGTTTTATTAACACAACTCTTTGAATATAATAAATAAGCGATTGTCCTAATGGAGTTGTTCCAATTGATTCTAGCTTCATCCATCTGTTTCGAGTAAAGCAAACAGGCATTACAGTTGCTTCATAGCTACATGGAAAGGCATCTATATCAACATGAATTCCTTGAATATCCAAAAGAGCATGTGCCACTGCATAGCAGGCATTCAGCGCTAGTTTGATGGCTGATCCAGCCATGCTTGAGGAGCAGTCCAGAAGGAGCTCCACGTGAACGTCATACCCTTCAGCCTTGTCCTCCCTGCTGAAAACCTTGGAGCCGCCAACGGCAATCCTCGACAGATGACGGCCTGACAGCTTCCTTCCAGAGCTTCCCACCTTGACCCGCCTAGCAACTCTGGACATCAGAAGCGCCTGCAGCCTCCTTCTGAGCTTTGCAGACTCGGCCAGAGCATCCTTGCGTTCATCGGCGGTCATGTACTCTTCCCTGGAACCGAACACGGATCCGTCTATGACCTTGGCTGGAACCAGACGTGACTGGGTTCCCTTCTCTGCCTGACGGGCCATGGCACCGAGGGCATCCTGCATGAGCTCTCCCAGATTTTGAAGCTGGCGAACGTTCCCGTCAAAAGCTTGCCCGCCTCCTTCCTGAGGCTCCGCTTCACCGCCACATCCGCGACCGCTTCCGGCTTCAGCTTCTCCCACCGCCTCGTCTTGGGAGCTTCCTGCTCCCTGCTGAAGGTCACTATTGTCTCCAGAGCCATCCAGGGAGCATTTGAGCCCTTCAGCCCCTGTAGCCATACGCCCCTGGGCATTGCAGAGGGTTGCTTTTCAACGCCAAGACAAGAGGGACATGCCCGCCACATGCCCCTGGAGTATGTTACGCCCTAACGACCGCGACACCGTGCCCACTTTTCATGGAAACGGCACGGCATCCAGAAAGCAGTTGAAAGCGCATCTATGCAGACAAGCTGTTACCTTTGGTCTTGGGCGTAACCACTGCTAGACATCTTCCTCGCTCTGATCAATGATACGATTGGAATGGAGCTTCCACACGAAAGCATCGACAAGAAGCTCTCCTGCCCCCTTGTATCCATTCTTTTCTGACCGTCAAGAAACCTCTGCAACCCGTCAAAACAGGGTTGCAGAGGGTCAATCAAACAAATGCATTGCCTTATAATCTAATCAAAGTTTAGACGATAACATTCCATAATATCTATAGTTATTTAAATATGTTTTATTATACTTGAGGACAAAATGATACAAGAGCTATTTATTTTTAATTATGTCTAATATAATTATTTCATGAATAATTGTAATTTATTTGATCAGCGTCTTAAACCTTTTCTGATTTTTGGTGGATTATTCAAAAAAGAAAAGTATAGCAACCTACCAGAACTACGATCTGTCCCTAGATATACAATTAAAAGTTCTGTAAATGAAAATATATGCTATACATACAACAATATATTGCGTGGCAATTGTCAATTTTTTCAAATTTATACTGTACTGTTTGCTTTTCACCATGTTTAGCTCAGTTGGATAGAGTAGGAGCCGAAGCCGAAAAACTCTCATGAAAACCACGGAATTGATCGGAAAAAATCTGTCAGCGGGATAAGAGCGGGATAAAGTTGCCGTCCAAAAAGCCAGAGAATCCGGACCTTCCCGTGCCAGTAGCGGGATAAGAGCGGGATAAAACATTTTTAAAAAAAAGGTACCTACCAAAATCTATGGTAAGTACCTGAAATTCCTGGCGCGCCCAGAGGGAGTCGAACCCCCTCCGTAATCCGTCACCTTGGCTACTCTCCAAAAAGCTCGATCTCGAGCGCTCCGCTGGCGGACCGTCCCAAGGCAGGGCTCCTGCATCCGTAGGGCTTATGGAATTTTCTGATATTTCATTTTAGAATGGCAACATCGCTAGGCATTAATTTCAACTTATTAACTCTTTTTGGATAAAAAAATGATTAATCAAAAAGAAACTCAAGATGCTATTGCTATTATTAATAAGCTTGCGAATTCGTATAATAAAAATGCATACGATGGAAAAGATCGTATTATCGAGATAAATTTTACAGATATTAAAAAATCATATCAGATAGTTCTAGGAAAACAAGGAAGTACAATTCATACGGATGGAAGTCTTGTAGCAACAACTCGTATCGACACACCTTACAGCGTGTGGGCGAGTATAGCTAGCGGTGAAATAAGCGCTGGAGAGGCTCTGGGGAAACAACTGTATACAGTTACTGGTGATTTTTCATTTATGATTAAATGGGGTAAGTATTTTGATATTAATACTGTAAACAATGATGATAATTCAGAAGAATTACCTGAAGAAAATGAACTCAAAAAACCATTAATGACCACAATGCTGATTCCATGGATCGTTTACTGGACGGCAATTTCATCAAATCCTAAAACTGGTAGCATCATTACGCTTGCTGTATGCGTTCTCCTCCCGCTGCTCAGAAGAAGTCACAAACTTGTTCTCTGGGATAAGCTAACTTTTGCTTTGGTTGCCATACTTTCTGCAGGAGCATACATAAATGGGGATGGCAACACGTTCACCAGCATCGGATATCTTCTCTTTGGATTGATCTGGATTCTGTCGTGTATTTTCAAAGAACCGCTGACTGCTACATATGTAAAATATCAGTATGGCGGTGACAGAGCTTGTAGAAATCTATTATTTATGAAGACGAATTATATACTCACGTATTGCTGGGGTGTATTGTATGTTCTCACTGCAATCTGGACATGGATTCTTCAAAGCGATGGATTGGGGTATCTGAGTCTTATTATAAATTTCGTTATTCCTGCCGGCATGGGAATTTTTACTCTATGGTTTCAAAAATGGTATCCGGCATATGTGGCAAGTGGCAAGGGCGGGAAGCATCATCCTCAATAAGCTTGTGCAACTCTTCCCCCCTCTTCCCGTTTCGATCAAGGGATTTACCAAGTCTCCATTTCCCGCATCTGCAAAGAGGTGGACGCCCAAGTTAAACTGCATCCAAAACTGCGGGCACACCTCGGCGCCCGCTAGCTCACGGCCCCCTTTTGGGCTAAGACCGTGCGGAAAGGCTACCCGCACACCTATGCCCGCACCGTATCAAGGAAGCACCCCATGAAAAAACTCGCATCCCTTGTCCTGGCCCTGGCGCTCGCCACGCCCTGCGCCGTTCCCGCCACGTCATTTCTGCACAGCGTGCCGGCCAGCGCCATCCAGACGGCTGGAGGCCCCAGCTTCTGTCGCATGCGCCATGTCTGGGCCATGCCGGCCGTTCAAGCCTGGGCACTTCTTCGGGATGGAAAGAGGGTTGGAAAGACAGCCGAAGGCTAAAAAAAATGGCACCCACCCAAGCCAGGTAAGTGCCTGAAATTTGGTGGTACGCCCAGAGGGAGTCGAACCCCCGACCAAGAGCTTAGAAGGCTCCTGCTCTATCCAACTGAGCTATGGGCGCACGTCAAGCGTCGCAGACGCATCTGCAACATGAAGGGTTTTGCCTTCTTTGGGGGCTGCTGTCAAGACGGCGCGGCACGCCCGGCAAGGCATGCCAGCCTCCATTTCCCAAGGCTTGGCGGGAACCTGCGCCAGCTTTGCCCTCATGCTAAAAAAGGATAGTATGCCGCCACTGCGCGCCCCGCGCGATCAAGCCTTTTCAAGGATCAAGGAGCCCCGATGGCCGTTCCCTTCCAGTCTGTTCCCGAGTTTGCTCGCTATCTGGACAGCCTCGGCTTTTTCCACATGGACCTCAGCCTCGGACGCATGGAGCAGGCCCTGCAGACCCTGGACCTCAGCCGCCCCCCGTACAGCATCGTCCAGGTTGCCGGCACCAACGGCAAAGGCTCCACGGCCACCTTTCTGGCATCCCTGCTCGAGGCGAGCGGGGTCAAGACCGGGCTCTACACCTCGCCCCACTTCGTCCACCCTTCGGAGCGCATCCTCATCAGCGGCAGGCGCCTGCCCGAAGACGAGGGCCTGTGGCTCGAGGCGGCCCGGGAAGCCTGGCAGGCCTGCCCCGAACTGACCTACTTCGAGATCCTGACGGTCATGGCGCTCTACGCCTTCCGCGCCTGCGGCGTCCAGGCAGCCATTCTTGAAGCGGGACTCGGCGCCCGCTGGGACGCCACGACGGCGGCACCCGCCGATGCGGTGTGCCTTGCGCCCATGGCGCTCGACCACACGGCGGTTCTTGGTCCCGCCATCGAAGACATTGCCAGGGACAAGGCCTGCGCCATCCGAAGCTCTGCGCCGGTCTTTTCCTCGCCCCAGCCGCCCGAGGCCGCAGCCATCATTGCCGAGCGCGCCAGAGCCTTCCAGGCGCCGCTTGCCGTGACCGAGCCCCTGTCCGCAGACATCCAGCTTGGCCTTGCCGGCGCCCACCAGCGCGTCAATGCAGCCACGGCCCTCGCCTGCGCCAGAACCATGCTGGACATGCTCGGCGTGCCGGCCATCGAGGCCAGCCTTGCCCAGGGCCTCGCCGGCGCCTTCATTCCGGGCAGGCTCCAATCCGTCCCCGAGACGGCGGAGCACCCGGCCTTCCTGCTGGACGGCGCCCACAACCCCCACGGCATGGCGTCCCTTGCCAGCTTCCTCGAGCAGGGCGGTGCCCGCCCCCGCGCGACCGTCTACTCCTGCCTCCACGACAAGGACTGGCGAACAGCCCTCGGCATGCTGGCCAAGGTTCTGCCTGGCGTCCCCTTCCTTGTCCCCGCCATGCACAACGAGCGCGCGGAAGCGCCCGAAGCCATTCTGCAGCATCTGCGCGAGCACGGCGTGCGCGAGGCCGCGTCCTGCTTAGGCCTCGCGGAGGCGCTGGCGCAGGCGGAGCGTGCGCCTGGCGAAGGACCGGTGCTTGTCACCGGATCCCTCTATCTGATCGCCGACTTCTTCGCCCTCCATCCCGATGCCCTGGAACGACCGGCACGCGCAGCCTGCCGCCACGCCCCTTCATCTATATAAGGATGCACCATGTCCGACCTCAATGCGTGCTTTCGCGCCATCCCATCCACCGACAAATGCCTCGAAGTCCTGGCCAGTCCTGGCGAGACGCTCTCCTCCCTCGTGTCGCCAGATGTGCTCAAGGCCGTGCGCAATGCGCCGCGAAGCCTTGTCCGGGAAGCTGTCCAGGCCTTCTGGGACGCCAGGCGCGAAGCGGTCCGGCAGGGAGCGTGCGACGATCCGGCAACGCTTTCCCTCGAGGCCAGCTTTGCGGAGCTGGCCTGCTGGTGCGCCCGGCAGAGTTCGTCTCGCCTGCAGGAGGTCATCAACGGCACGGGCGTCGTCATCCACACCAACACGGGCCGCTCGGTGCTGGCGCCCTCGGCGGCAAGGGCCGTCTACCAGGCGGCATGCAGCAGCTGCACCCTGGAATTCGACGGCGAAACCGGCGGCCGGGGGAGCCGCAACGACCTGCTCTCCTACGCCATCCGAGACCTGGCGGGCGCCGAGGACGGCATTGCCGTCAACAACAACGCGGCGGCCGTCCTGCTGGCCCTGGACACGCTCTGCAAGGGCGGCGAGGTCGTCATCTCCCGCGGCGAGCTCGTGGAGATAGGCGGAAGCTTCCGCATCCCGGACGTCATGGAGTCCACGGGCGTCATGCTCAAGGAGGTTGGCGCCACCAACCGCACCCACCTTGCGGACTACGAGCGGGCCATCAATGAAAATACCCGCGCCATCATCCGCGTGCACACCTCCAACTACCGCATCGTGGGCTTCCATTCGGCCGTGCCCACGGACGAGCTGGCGGCTCTCGCCCACCGCCGTGGGCTTCCGCTGCTCAACGACCTTGGCTCCGGCAGCTTCATCGACTTCGCCAAGGCGAATCTTCCGCCTGAGCCGACGGTGCCCGAGTGCCTCAGGCAGGGCTGCGACCTCGTGCTCTGCTCAGGCGACAAGCTCCTCGGCGGCCCCCAGGCCGGCATCATTGCCGGCCGGGCGGATCTGCTGGCCAAAATCCGCAAGAATCCCCTCCTCAGGGCCCTGCGCATGGACAAGCTGAGCTATGCCGGCCTCGAGGCGACGCTGCGCCTCTACTACGAGCCCGAGCGCGCCTGCCAGGAGATCCCCACCCTGCGGCGCATGCTCATGGATCCCAGGGAACTCGCCAGGCAGGCAAAAGCCCTCAAGGCACGCCTCGTCCGCGGCCTCAAGAGCGCCTGCAGCGTCAGCCTTGCCGAAGACAGCTCCCGCGCCGGCGGAGGCGCCTTCCCCGAATGCATCCTGCCAACGATGCTGGTGGAGCTGCGGCCCCAGGCCTGCTCCGCAGCCGAGCTCAAGCGCCGGCTGCTGAAGCTTCGCCCCGTTCTCATCGGACGTCTGGAAAACGACGCCTTCTGCCTCGATCCCCGCACCATCGAGCAGGCGGACCATGCCCGCATCGCAGATCTGCTGCGCAGGGCGTTGCTCGCCTAGCCAAGACATAAGGAAACACGACATGCCAGAAGCAAAGAACTCCCCAGCCTACGAAGCCAAAAACGCCTGGACCATCTACAAAAGCGACGAGGACCGCGCGAAGATGAAGGCCTTCGTCGACGGCTACATCGACTTCTTAAGCGCCTGCAAGACTGAGCGCGAGACGGTCGCCTTTGCCGAGAAGACCCTTCGCGGGCACGGCTTTAGCGATGATCCCGCGTCCGGCCGCTATCTTGCGAAGCTCAGAGGCAAGTGCCTCTTCGCCTTCCGCCGGGGCACGGAGCCCTTGAGCAAGGGCATTTCCCTAGTTGCCGCCCACGGCGACTGCCCGCGCCTCGACTGGAAGCAGCATCCCTTCGTCGAGCAGGCCGGCTTCGCCCAGGCCAAGACCCACTACTACGGCGGCCTGCGCAAGTACCAGTGGCTCTCCCGCCCGCTGGCCCTGCATGGCGTCATCGTCAAGGACACAGGCGAAACCGTGCCCGTGCGCATCGGCGACGAGCCGGGCGATCCGGTCTTCTGCATCGCCGATCTTCTCCCCCACCTTGCCCAGAAGCAGGTGACCCAAAGCGTCCGCGAGGCCTTCGAGGGCGAAAAGCTCAACGTCATCCTCGGCAGCATCCCGCGCCAGGAGGACGAGGCACAGGACAAGGACGGCGACAAGGCCGGGAAGGCTAAGGATCCCCTTGCAGCCACGCCCGTGAAGGGCGCCGTGCTCGACCTTCTGCAGGAAAAGTACGGCGTCTGCGAGGAGGACTTCATCACCGCCGAGATCGAGGTGGTGCCGGCGGCCTCCGCGTCCTACGTCGGCTTCGACCGCTCCCTCGTCGGCGGCTACGGCCAGGACGACCGCATCTGCGTCTACACGGCCCTCCAGGCCCTGTGCGATGCCAGGGCGGACTGCACGAAGAACATCGCCCTCATGATCTGGGACAAGGAGGAGATTGGCTCCGACGGCGCTACCGGCGCCTCCTCGCGCTTCCTCCAGTACTGCTTCGAGGACGTTGCGCGCGCCCACGAGCCCGACACGCCGGCAAGCCACGTGCTTCTGGCAAGCCAGGCCCTGTCGGCCGACGTCACTGCCGGCATGGATCCCGACTACCAAGACGCCCACGAGAAGAGCAACGCCGCCAGCCTCGGCAACGGCCCCTGCTTCGAGAAGTACACCGGCTCAGGTGGCAAGTACGGCGCCAGCGAAGCCCACGCCGAGTTCTACGCTTCGGTGCGCGGCATTCTGAACCGCGCCGGCATACCCTGGCAGGCTGGCGAGCTTGGCCGGGTGGACCATGGAGGCGGAGGCACGGTGGCCCTCTTCCTGGCTGCCTACGGCATGAACGTCGTGGATTTCGGTCCGCCCCTGCTCGCCATGCACAGCCCCTTCGAGCTTTCGAGCGCTGCTGACGTCTGGGCATGCTACCTCGCCTACAAAGCTTTCTACGAAAGCTAATGCAACTTTTCATTGCATTGCAAAAATAGTAATTACCTAAGCAGTATTCAAGGAATAATCATATGAAATATCTACATGTCTGTTTTGCTGTCGTTCTCGCTTTTTCAATTTGTGCTTGCGCTCCGACACAAAAGACTGCTGATATCGATGTGCCAACAAGAGCACAGCTTGCACAGATTTCCGTGAATGCTAAGGGAAGTAACTTCCAGTACTGGAACAAAAATGCTTCTTCATTCCAGAAGCTGACGGCTTATGTAAATGATGTTACGAATCCATCAAGCCAAAATTTTATTCCTGTAGAGGACAGAATTGCTGTCTTCGATCTGGACGGCACCCTCATCTGCGAAACAACGCCTTCCTATTTCGAATGGATGCTCTATCTTGAGCGCGTGCTGAACGACCCCAGCTACACGCCCACGCCCAAGGAAAAGGCCTATGCTCAGATGGTCAAGGCCGGCATCTACCGCATCGGCATTCCCAATCCCGTGGCGGGGACGGGTCTCGAAACCAGTTCCAACGCGGCGGGCCTCGAGGCACCCAAGGCGTTGCCCAAAGATCTGAACCGCGAAGAGGCGAGAGCCCAGGAAGCGGCCTTTGCCGGTATGTCCATCGCGGACTACGATGCCTACGTCAGACGCTTCATGCAGACGCCTGCCGAAGGCATGAAGAATCTTGTACGCGGCGACAGCTTCTATCTCCCCATGGTCGAAGTGCTCTCCTACCTGTCGGCCAACCGCTTCAAGCTCTTCATCGTCTCAGGCTCAGATCGGCAGACGATACGCGTTCTGACCGCAGGCGCGCTCCCCGTGGACTCGGACAACATCATCGGAACGGACGTGAGGGAGCATGCTTCGCATCAGGGCACCGCCGACAGCCTTGACTACAAGCATACGGGAGAAGACATCATCCTGCGTGGCGAGTTCGTCGAGAAGAATCTGCAGATGAACAAGGTCGAGAGCATTGTCAGGGAGATAGGCAAGCAGCCCGTCCTCGCTTTTGGCAATTCGTCCGGCGACTACAGCATGTTCAGCTACACGGTGACAAAGAACAAGTACAAGGCGCTGGCGTTCTGCCTGCTGTGCGACGACACGGAGCGCGAGCTCGGCAACCTTGGCAAGGCTGGCAAGGTGCGTACCGCCTGCGAAGAAAGGGGCTGGATTCCCGTTTCCATGAAGAACGACTTCCGGCTCATTTACGGACGGAACGTGACAAGAGCCGACAAGTAGCACCTCATATGCAGCTGTTCATAGCCCCCTGGCACCCCCGTTTTCGCGGGTGCAGGGGGCGTTGAAGCGTCCCGCCGGCAAGGCCTTCGCAACGCCTCAGCCGCTCGACCCGTTCTGGGGATTCCTCTGGACAGTCCGGAGGATTCCCCGCGCTCGATGCCGCTGGCCAGACCTCACCGATGCCCCAGCTCCGACTCAGCGCATCGCGGCAACCGGGGGACCCGTAGGACCTGAGGCGCAACGGCACGGCGCACGCTCCGCTTCCTGAGGACGCAGATCCAGACAGGGCAATTGACAAAGCCGGCCACCTGATGTCTGATCAATCAAACCCCCGCGACCTGCCTCCAGCCGGGGCAGGCCCAGCGGCCGCGACAAGGGGGTCAGCGCCATGCTACTCAACGTCTTTGCCTCCTCCTGCTGCGTTACTGCCCTGCTCTTCGGCGGAGCGGTGGATGCGCATGCGCGCGCCGTGTCGCCGGAAGACTCCTCGGGCTTCGTGCTCGTCAAGCTCTACGCGCCGGAAATTCAGCAGGAAATCCGCTACTACTCGACGTACAACTTTGTCGGCGAGCGCATTGCCGGCTACGAGGCGCCCTGCGCCATTCTAACCAAGGAGGCGACCCGCGCCCTGAAGCACGCCGCGGACGAGCTCGCCAAAAAGGGCTACGGTCTCAAGATCTACGATGCCTACCGCCCCCAGAAGGCCGTGACCCACTTCGTGAACTGGGCCAAGGACCTTAAAGACACCCGCATGCAACGCGACTTCTACCCCGACATCGACAAGTCCAAGCTGCTCGGCCCCTACATCGCGCCACGCTCTGGCCACAGCCGGGGAAGCACGGTCGACGTCACGCTCACCGACCTCAAGACCGGCAAAGACGTCGACATGGGCGGAACCTTCGACTTCTTCGGCGCCAAGTCCCATCCCGACTACAAGGGGACGCTAAGCAGAGATCAGCTTCGGAGCCGGCGCATCCTGCGCGACGCCATGGAGCGAAGCGGCTTCAGGGGCATCAAGACGGAGTGGTGGCACTACACGCTCAAGAACGAGCCCTATCCCAACACCTACTTCACCTTCCCCGTGTCAGACCTGCTCTTCCTGCCGGACAAGGAGAAGGCCACGCCCTCTGCGGCCGGCGACCCGAAGCCGGACACGGTCGCGCCTGCCGATCCCTCCAAAGCCAAGCCGGAAGAGGCAGAGTCCGCACAGCCTGCGGAAAAGCCCGCTCCCTAAGCCTGCCTCGGCGCGCCCTGCCAAGGCTCAGCGTCCGGAACGGCAAACTCGATGGCGGGACGCATCTCTTCAACGGCCCGCCGGCCTTCGGCGATGGCCTCCTCGGCCCGGTGGAAGTCCAGCAGGCCTAGGTGCCCCAGCCTCGGCGTCACGAGCACGTCCGGCGGGTCGCCGGCCATGCGGCTGCGGGTGATGCGGTCCTGGGCGATGTTGACGGAGGCGAGCACCGTCTCGAGTATGCCCGGCGGAACGGGCTTGCTGGCTTCGGCATCGCCCTTGGCCCAGCCAAGCCAGTCCGGCGCGTAGTCCTTCACCGTGCGCGCCATGCGACCAAGCTGGTTCCTGATGCTGCCCTCCTGCGGGGTTTCGTCTCCAGCCTTCTCCGCAGGCATGGCCGCTTCCTGCGGGCCGGCCGCGGCTTTGGCTACCTTCGCCTCCCGCGCGTCCCTCGCCTGGGCTCCCGCCCTGGCAAGGCCAGGCAGCAGGGCGCCGTTGAGGTTGACGGCAATGACCACGTCCGCGCCGAGCGCCCGGCATACGGAGACGGGCACCGGATTGACGAGGCCGCCGTCCACGTACCAGCTGTCCTTGCTGCGCACGGGCGGAAGCACCGCCGGCAGCGCCATGGAAGCCCAGACGGCATCGAGCGCAGAGCCCCGCGTAAACCACTGCTCCCGGCCGAGGGACATCTCCGTGGCCACGCAGGCAAAGTGCCGGGGCATGTCCTCAATGACCAGGTCTTCCGGCACCACGTGCTCGGCAAGCGACTGCCGCAGGCGTCCCGGCGAGATCAGCCCCTGCAGTAGACCCGTGAAATTGACGTAGGACGCCACGTCCGTGCGGCTGAAGGCGCAGGCCCAGTCCCTGACGGCGGAGAGCCTGCCGGCTGCATAAGCCGCGCCGACGACCGCGCCGATGGAGGTGCCGGCCACGACCCTCGGGACAATGCCCATGCCGGCCAGGGCCTCCAGCACGCCGATGTGCGCCCAGCCTCTGGCCGAGCCGCTGCCTAGGGCAATGCCAACGTTCATGGGGCAAGCCTCCTCTGCACGCAGGCAGGGCGCCTATGCGTCCCCGCCGAAAAGGGTCATGAGCAGCACTGCGGCTATGATGAGGGCGCTGCCTATCCAGCCTATGGGAATGAAGCACTCGCCGAAGGCCAGCCACAGCCAGAGCATGGCGAGCACGGGCTCGAGCTCCGAGGTGACCACGGTCTGCACGAGGCTGATGCGCTTCAGGGCCTCGGCGAGGCAGACGTAGGCCAGGTAGGTGCAGACGACGCCGGTGCCGGCGGAGGCGAGCCAGACGTCCCAGGCAAAGTCCGTGCGCACCGGCGAGTCCCTCCAGAGCCCTTGCGCCAGGAGCACGCCCGCCATGACAAGGCAGCCGCCGAAGAGCATCCAGGCGAAGATGATGAAGGAAGGATAAACCTTCTGCCACCAGCGCGTGAAGGGATAGTGGGAGGCGTAGCACAGGCCGGAGACGAGGCCCGTCGTGATGCCGATCCAGGACACCTCGCCTGGGATGCTGCCGCCGGAGAGGCAGACGCAGACGGTGCCGGCCGCGGCCAGCCCCATGCAGAAAAGCTTGGTCCGGGTGAGACGCTCCCCGAAGAGGATGCGGGCGAAGACGGCCACCCAGAAGGGAGCGGTGTACTGGAGGATGATGTCCATGGCCGCGCCGGAAAGCTTGATGGTGTACTGGGCGCAGGTGAAGTAGACGCCTATGCCCCAGGCGCCGAAGAGCGTGAAGGCGAGGGCGTGGCGCCAGGGGATGCGGAAGCGTTTCGCCAGGGCCATGTGCACGAAGAAGGCGACAAAGCCGAAGAAGGCGCGCAGGAAGGCGCACTGCAAAGGCTCCATGCCTGCCTGCAGGCAGTGCTTGCTGAAGAGGCCGACCACCGACCAGACGAGGGCCGCCCCGAGAATGAAGAGCGTCCCGGCCAGACGGCGGGATGCCGGTGCCGCGACCGCAGTCTGAGCCATGCTGCCTCTCCCTTCCTTTGTCCTGCTCCGGCAGCGCTAGGGCTGCTTCGTCTCGTGCGGCAGGGAGAAAGACTCGTCGCTGTCTGCGTCCGCATCCTTGCCGCCTGCCGCCTTGCCCGCATCGCCGGACTCGGGATAGCGCAGAAGCAGTTCATGCGGCTCCGGCGCAACGCACTCCCTGCGGACGCGGGTGAGCATGGAGGTTTCAAAGGCGCTGGCATCCATGGCGAAAAGGCGTCCCTCGTCGTCCATGACGTCGAGGGCCATGATCTTGACCGGCTTGAGCCGGCCGTCGGTCTCGTGCAGCTCGCGCGTGTGGAGGGTGTCCAGATCGTTGGCGAGGACGCGGGAGACAACGTACTGGCTGCCGTCGGGACGCCGCCAGAGCTCGAAGGTGAGCCCGCAGCCCGGCAGGGTCGGATTCTGGGCCTTGATGCCGGGAATCTGCCAGTGCAGGCCGGCAAGGCCGGCCGTCTGGCCCATGATGAGGTCGTGGCCCACGTAGACCACGAACTTGGCGTTGCGGAAGCGCTCGTCCGGCAGCCGGCCGAAGAGGGCGTCGACCATGGCCTTGAGCATGGCACTGGCGGAGGCGCTGGAGATGACGTGGGAGCGGTGGACGGGATTGCGGGCCGCCGTGCGCAGCCCCCAGAGATGGGAGAGCAGCTGCCTTTCGGGCGTTCTGCCGGCCGCCGAAAAGGAGCCCTGGTAGGCCTCCATGAGGAAAATGTCGGCAAGGCCTGCCGCCAGGCCAAGGCCACCGGAGAGGAAGACGCCGGATCCGCGGGGCAGGACGGTCACGTTGGTGGCCATTTCGGAGACGCGGCAGTTGGGCAGGCTGTAGCGCTCGCAGAGATCCTTGTTCAGTGGCGCGAGCAGGCTGTCCAGCGAGTTGAGCTCTTCGGAGAGGGCGTCGGTGAAGCTGTCGAGGCTCTTCTCGGGCAGGGAGCGGATGATGTCCGATGCGGCCTCCTGGGGCCGCAGGGGGCAGTAGCCTGCCCGAAGCGCATGGAAGAGGGGATCGACGCTGCCAGGCTGCACCGACCAGTAGCCCTCGCGGCAGCCCGGCAGCACGCCTTCAAGCACGGCCTCCGCCGTGTCCAGCGAACGCGCCATGGCGTCCACGCGCATGTAGATGAGGCCTGGCCCGGGGCATCCTTCCTCGGGGAAGATGCCGTCCCTGCGCATGGCCCGGCCCACGGAGCTCCAGAGGGCGCGCACGAGGTCCTTGCCGCGCCTGGTCACGCGGCCGGCGCCCACGGGCCAGTCGGTCCAGGTGTGTTCCTTGTCGAGCCGCTGCAGGAGCACCTCGCTTTCCGAGGGCGCGCGCACGCCCTCCTTGATGAGGACAACGGCGCGCACGAACTCTTCGCCCCTGGCTGCCAGGACCTCGCCGCAGGCAGGCGGCAGGGCGAGGCAGGCCAGCAGGACAAAGACCGCAAGCTTCCAGTGGCATCTCGGCGGACGGGCTTTCATGAAAATCCCTGTACTCGGCCTAGGATAAGGGGCGCGGGCTACTTCTTGCCCATCCAGCCTTCCAGAGCATCGATGAGCTTGCGCGCCTGGTCTTCGCTCGAGATGGTGAACTTGGACTGGTAGCGGTACTCGCCGTTCACCTTGCGGTAGCGGCGTATGCTGTACTTCTCGGGACCGTAGGCTTCGGCATCGGCCTTCCATTCCTGGTAGCGGAAGACGATGGTGGTCCAGGCGCCGCGGCTGAGCACGACCTTGTCCAGCTCCTTGACGAGCTTGATGCCGTTTTCCTCGTAGTCAATGGTGAGATCGTCGATCTTCTCGTTCACAGTCTTCTCCCTTGCCCCCCTGCCTGGCACGAGTGCAGGCCGAGATGCGACCACAATGGTGTAGCACAGCCATGGCCTGCGGTAAACAGCGCGGCCTGGCAGGCCTGTCAGCCGCGCCTGGCCGCGAAGAAGGCCTCGAGCAGTCCCGCGCAGTCCCTGGCAAGCACGCCGCCCATGTGCCAGGCCAGGCGTCCCGCCAGCCCCTGATCGAGCACGTCGGCGCGCGAGGCAACGGCCCCCGCCAGCCGGTCTTCGCAGCCGTAGACGATGCCGGCAAGCCTGGCATGCAGGATGGCGCCCGCGCACATGGTGCAGGGCTCGAGCGTGACGGCGAGCACGCAGCCGCCGAGGCGGCAGCTGCCAATGCTGGCGCAGGCATCCCGGATGGCCATGATCTCGGCGTGGGCAGTGGGATCGCAGTCTGCGATCGGCGCGTTGCGCCCTCTGCCGACGATGCGGCCAAGGGGATCGGCGACAACGGCGCCGACAGGCACCTCGCCGGCCCCGCCGGCATGCCTGGCCTCCGCCAGCGCCTCGGCCATGAGCCCTTCCCAGGTCCAGCCCGGCGGAGGCGAAGGCACGGGGCCCTCCACGGGCAGGCAGGCAAAGCGCGCTTCAGGCTGTCGGGGCGTGTCCATGCGGAAAGGTTCTCCTTGTCGTCGGCCGCGGGCTGCTGGTGGTGTCCCCTTGTACGCCGATGCCCGGCCAAAGCCAAGGCCGCTTGCTTTTGGCGCCAGTGATGGCTATCACCGCAGGAAAGCCCTTCCCGGGCGGAAGCTCCCCCGGCTTGCCGGACAGGAACCCTCGTTTTGCTAAGGAGAGGATGCGATGAAAGTACAGTTTCTCGGCGCAGCGCAGACCGTCACCGGCTCGTGCTACATGATTGAGGCCTGCGGCAAGCGCTTCTGCGTCGACTGCGGCATGCACCAGGGCAACAAGGCCATCGACGCCCGCAACCGCGACCCCGAACCCTACCGGGCCACCAACGTCGACTTCGTCCTGCTCACCCACGCCCACATCGACCACTCCGGCCTCATCCCCCTGCTCGTCAAGGAAGGATTCAAGGGCGAAATCTACTGCACGCCCGCCACGGGCGAGCTCATCGGCATCATGCTGGAGGACAGCGCCCACATCCAGGAAATGGAAGCCCTGTTCGAGCAGCGCAAGTACGCCCGCCGCGGCCTGAAGAATCCGCCCCAGGCCCTCTACACCATCGAGGACGCCCAGGCCGTGCCCAAGCACCTGCGCCCCGTGGCTCTGCACATGAGCGTCGAGCCTGCGCCCGGCATCAAGGCCACCTTCTACGAGGCCGGCCACATTCTCGGCTCCGGCACCCTGCGCCTCGAGATCACCGAGGACGGCACGACCACGAGCATCGTCTTCTCCGGCGACATCGGCCGGCCCAACACCCTCATCGTGCGCCCTGCCGAGACGCCCCCGCCCGCAGACTACGTCTTCATGGAGACCACCTACGGCGACCGCGACCACAAGGACGCCTCGACCTCCCTCGACGAGCTGGCCAGCGCCATCGCCCACTCCTACGCCAAGGGCGGCAAGGTGATCATCCCGGCCTTCGCCGTGGAGCGCACCCAGGAGATGCTCTTCTGCCTGCACAGCCTGGCCTCCAAGGGTGCCCTGCCGGACGACATGCCCATCTACGTGGACAGCCCGCTGGCCATACGCGCCACGGAGATCTTCCGCCGCCACAAGGAGCTCATGGACGACGCCACCCAGCGCATGCTGGCGTCGGGCGAAGATCCCTTCGAGCTGCCCAACCTCCACTACACCCTGAGCAGGGAAGAGTCCGAAGCCATCAACGACGTCAAGAAGCCCGCCATTGTCATCTCCGCCTCGGGCATGTGCAACGCGGGCCGCATCAAGCACCATCTCAAGCACAACATCTGGCGTCCCGGCACCAGCCTCGTCTTCGTCGGCTTCCAGGCCGTGGGCACTCCCGGCCGCGCCATCGTCGACGGCGCCAAGAAGCTCACCCTCTTCGGCGAGGACATGGAGATCAAGGCCAAGATCTTCTGCATCAACAGCTTCTCGGCCCACGCCGGCCAGAGCCAGCTGCTCGACTGGCTCAGGCCCCTTGCGGCATCCAGGCCCAGCGTCGTGCTGGTGCACGGCGAAGAGAAGGCCCAGCAGATCTTCGCCGGCCTGGTCAAGGAGCGCTTCGGCATCGAGCCCGTCATCCCCAGCTACCTTGAGGAGATGACCCTC
>JAEEGF010249341.1_pt1 | contig 23733 bp, 8 predicted proteins | sample 9134171 | NCBI WGS metagenome assembly JAEEGF01 (sample SAMN16246542, study PRJNA631951) | gut metagenome | biome: gut microbiome; feature: rumen; material: AP-attached | host: Bos | place: Iran: Karaj | collected 2018-10
GACCGTTTGAAAGAATATAGGGCAGAAGCATGTCATAGATGTTGCTGACGTGAGCGAGATGACGATCCCAGTCCATGGCATCAGAGTGCCCACCGCGTACCTCTGTGTTAACAGGATTGCCAGGAAGACGATGCTGCCAAAACCGGGATGCGAAGACAGGCTTGAAGTGGGGCTCATCCCATACATCAGTTCGCAGGTCGCGCCATTCTTTCATAAAGGGGTGAAAATCTGTTTTATAAACAGTAAGACCTTTGGGGTCGGTCTCTGGTATGAATTGTGGCTGACGGGGTACGGGCCATACGTGTTCGGGATCCTTGGGCTCTCCAAGTCGCATGTAGTAGTAACCACGTACGGAATAGCGGAAGGGTTGGTAGTAGATGTCTGTGGCAATGTCGAAATCCATCGAACAGCCTACATCCTCAACGACTAGACGATAACGGCCAGGTTGAGTACCACTGAAGTCAATAGCCCATACATCGGTGCCTATAAGGTTCTTTCCACCGGCCTCCATGGAGGCATCAGCTATGGTTTTCCATAATTTTATGATGCCAGCATTGTGTTTCTTCTTTGTCTTAACGTTATAGAGATAAACCTTACGACCTTCCCATTCGCGGTAGTCTCGCTGTCCTCCATCGCCTAACCACTGATAAAGGTCGGCGGCATGGAGAACTTCTGATGGAGAGTATCCGATGATGTTGACATGAATGGCTTCGGAAACAGTGTTCCAAATATCATAATGTATGCTGATAGCAGACTTGTCTGTACCAAGTTCTTTCGGAATATTGACAGTGTAAGTGCATCCTTGACGCATCGCTTGAGGCAATTGTAAGAATAGCCAGTGGTCGTTTTCGCTGGTAAGTGTATGGTCTGTGTTCATGGGTTTCGACTTACGCCAGATGCGAAGGGGCTGTGTAGTAGCAAAACTTTTGTCATTAGTAGAGCTGACCTGCCACAGATTGGCCTGTTGGGCTATATCGGCATTGAGGCGGGGGGCGAATACAATGAGGGTGTCATCGCCTTCAGCAAAAGAATGACCGAGGTAGGCGCTGGGACCTGTGGCATTGTCACGGTAGTGAACTTCACCATCGCGCACGTGCAGCATCAGATAGTGCTTGTCAATCACATGAAGGCCTAATACCTTCGAGGCAAAGATAGACTGTGCCGACAGGAGCATTACACCTGCCAGCACAATATGAAGTAAGCGTCTCATATTATACATGATTGTTATCGTTAGTTGGTTTTGGTTGCAAAAATACAAAAAAAAACCAATTAGTATAACAATTGTAGTCTTTTTTTTGATAGACGCGTAGAATTATTTATATGTTTTTGGCGACTCCTTGCCGAAAAGAAACTGCTTCTGGTAACCGCCAAGGTCAATGACAATCTTCTCAAAGACAATGCCCGGATCTTGCGGGCAAAGGGTTAATGTATGAAAATCCTGTACTGCATTTAGGGGCAATTCAATCTCTTTCTCCACGACACGCCCAGCGACGGTGGGGTAGTAGATGCTGTAAATGTTTTGAGGCTTCTCATTGAGGTTGCCGTTGAAGTTGATACTTATAGGACTATTGTTGTCGAGGATTACATCATATATAAGACCACCTTTGTCGAGGAAATCGAGGGTAGATTTTGTGATGATATGGATCTTGGCTGTCTTCACTCCCTGTGATTTAAAGCGGTAGGTGAGGGCTGCGCCATCGGTGGGGGTGGTATATGGCATGAGTGCTATACCACTACGTGTTCGCCCCATGTAGGGGATGATGGTCCATTTGGCCAAAGAGGCATCGGTACGACTGAAGGTATGTTCGGCTTCTATGCTGATGTATCCGTCGTTAGGCATGAAGGTGGGACCTTGGGTTGGAGTCGGCACATTTATGAGGTTAGGGCAGACATCGGCAGGGAACGCATCGTTCCACATCGTATAGCTAATGTGCTTCTGGATCATCATACCATCCCATTTGCCACCTGCTATCTCTTTGTTATATTGCAAATTGAGTAGAGAATCACGTTTGAAGGCTTGACGACAGCGTTCTGCCCAACAATTGGCATCGGGATCACCAAGCTGAGCGAGGGCATGGTTCATGGCTTGGGCATAGTACATCTCATAGACAGCGCCCATGGCCTGGATAGGAAAGAGGATGAGTTGACGGTAAGCGTCTCTGGCCTCGGGTTCCAACGTGATGAACTGACGTAAGGCACGGGCTTCAATGGCTTGATATTCGGATACGACCTGCTCAAACTCATTTGTTGTGTATGTCCTAGCATCAAGCATTTCTGAGGTGATGCGCCCGTTGTATTTGCTGACGAGGTTCAGCAATTGGGTAGCTTCTTCGGCTTGTCCCTCACCGAAACTCTCCGCACAGAAGGCACGAGTGTGGTCGAGTAGGTTGCCTGCGTGATATTTCGAGGGATCCCATGCCATATCCATGAAAAGTTGGATGGGATACTCCATCGGTTTCAGGTCGCCAACGTTGAGGATCCACAATTTCTGAATACCGCCATTATAGGCCAGCTGTAACTGTTCCCACATATTCTGTATAGGGGTGACGTTGATCCACTTCGTGTTGCGTGGGGCACCAACGTAATCAACATGATAGTATAGTCCCCAACCACCGCTGCGCTCTTGTTCTTTGGCTGTGGGAACGCGGCGTACATTACCCCAGTTGTCATCGCAGAGTAAGATAGTTACATCGTCAGGTACACGAAGACCTGCATCGTAATAATCTTGCACCTCTTTATATAATGCCCATATTTGTGGCGTCTCTTTAGCTGGACGACGGGTGACTTCCTTGATAATGCGCCGCTGGTTGTCTATAATGTTCTCCAGTAATTTGGTATCTGTTTTATTGCCCATGGCTTCGTCACCATCACCGCGCATGCCGATGGTGATGATATCATCCGTACCCTTAGTGCGCTCAATACCCTCACGGAAGAATCGATCGAGATTCTGTTTGTTAGTGGCATAGTTCCAAGCGCCCCATCCTTTGCGGTCACGAGCATATTCTTGGTGATTTCGAGCCATTGGCTCATGGTGGGATGTGCCAATCATGACACCCATGGCATCGGCGGTCTTCAGATTCTCCGGGTCGTCAGCATAAAATGCCCAGCCCCACATAGCAGGCCATAAATAATTGCCTTTCAAGCGCAGTATGAGCTCGAAGACCTTCTCGTAGAAACGATGGTCGCCGTAGTCGGTGCTAAAAGTGTTCTTGACCCAGGTGGTAAGACAGGGCGCTTCATCGTTGAGGAAAAGACCGCGATAACGTACGGCGGGTTCGCCATCGGTATATTCACCTTCTTTGACATAGAGTTGAGAATGTTTCACTATGGGGACATCGGCCCAATAGTACCAGGGGGATACTCCAATTTGGCGTGATAGTTCATATATGCCATAAACAGTGCCGCGTTTGTCACTACCTGCGATAACCAGTTGATTGTCTATACTCTTGATAATATATTTCTCGGTTTTCCCCTTAAGGTTACGCAGCAGCCCCTGTTTTACCCAGGTGTCAATCTTTTTGTTTGTGCCTACGGTACCTATGAGGATGGTTGGGGTGCCGTTGTTCTCAATTTTCTGTCCGGTTACTTTTTCCAGATCCGTCTGTAAATTTTGGGCAGCCAATTTTACGCAACTATGCTCGTTGGTCTGATAGCTGATGGCTAAAACCTTCATCGGCCAACTATTTGCCGTAGGTTGGAAGGCAATCAGTTGTTCTGCGGCAAGACAGTTCAGAGACTGGAGGACGCACCAAATAAAAACTTGTATGAATTTTGTTCTTAATAATACTTTTCTCATCGTCATTGGGAGATTATTGTTCGTTTTTTCTGCAAAGTTAGTATGTTTTAAGTATAAAAGTGATTAAAAACGTATCATTTTTTTAAGAAATTGTCTCAAATATTTGTTCATCATCAGAAAATGCAGTATCTTTGCAACAATTATTAAACAAAACAATGTGGCCTAAAGCATTACTGACTATTATCACATTCTGCTTTTCAATTGGCAGCTCTGCCCAGATGGGTAAATTTTTTAATCCAGACAAACAGCTTTCCAGCAGTTTTGTTACTCAGGTGTATCAAGATCGTGAAGGATACATCTGGATTACAACTCGTGACGGTATTAACCGCTATGATGGATATCAGTTCCATGTGTTCAAACGTGAGAACCCTAATGCTCGTACATTGGCTAGCAATTACGTGAATACAATGCTTCAGGATCGTAACGGTCTGTTCTATTTCGGTATGTATGGAGCATTGCAGACTTGGGATGGCGGTGAGTTTTATAATGTGACACTCACAGACCTTAAGGGTAATCATAGTACCTGCTATGCTAATTGTTTCTTGGAGAGGGCTAATGGCGATGTGCTCGTGGGTACTTCTGGATTGGGTGTTATGAAGTTCTCTGATAAAACCCATGCTAAACAGATTGGTGGTCTTGTAGCTGGTATCCACACCGTTAGTGCCATGATTGAAGATAGTAAGGGACGTGTGTGGATGGTGGCCGATGAGACTGGCCTTTTCTGCTATGACGGGAAACAACTGAAACGTTATATGACTGACCGACAGGGACTTGTGCTGCATGGTCTCTGTGAAGATAAGACTGGGTCGATTTATGTGGGTACTTCGAATGCTGGTGTTTATCGTTTGAAGAACGGACAGTTTGAGCATCTTGAGGGGACAAATGGACATTCCGTCTCTGCCCTTTATTGCGATCATTTTGGGGGCATCGTCATTGGTTACGATGGACAAGGTATAGCTCTCTACCAACCAGATAAAGATGAACTCATTGATAATCCATTCTTCAGCATGGAGGTGGATTTGGCGAGAAGTAAGGTCTATTCTATCGTGGAAGATCGCAGTGGACATCTTTGGTTCGGTCTGTTGCAAAAAGGTATTTACGAGCAACCCATTTCGTTGAATGGCTTCAATTATATGGGTTATAAGCTCGGTGCGCGCAACGTCATTGGTAATGCATGTGTCATAAGTACCCTTATAGACCGGCATAGTCGTGCTTGGATAGGCACGGATAAGGACGGTCTCTATTGCGTAAGCCAAGAGGGGAAGTTTATTAAGCATTTTATTGGCGATCTCCCCTCGACAGTTATGTCAATGGTAGAGGATTTGAATGGTCGAATCTGGATTGGGTCATATGGAGATGGTTTTGGTTGGATAGATCCGGTAACGATGAGTTATCATCCAATAAAGGCACCTATCGACAATCATCTAATTGTGATGGACATGGAATGTGATGCCAAAGGGAATCTCTGGCTTGCTACATTTAAGTACGGTATCCTCCAGATGGATATGCAGGGTAACCTTGTTAAACAGTATAGCATGCGTGAAGGCTCTGAAACTGACCGTAAGATGGATTGTGTCCCCAATAATTATATCTCGCAATTGTCTGTTTCTCCTGATGGCCATCGCCTCTATGTGGCTTCTACCATGGGACTATGCTGCTTAGACATTGCCTCAGGTAGTTGGACAAAGACTTTTGGTGTTAATTGTATTAATTATGGTACACCTGTGCGTATAGCGCGTGAATATGGCGGAAAGTTGTGGATAGGAACTAATGAAGGTCTCTATTGTTATGATTTGACAGGAAAGGTTCTGAAGCATTATACGCGTAATGAAGATCTGCCTGATAATGGTGTCGGTTCCATCGAGCAGGATCGTAATGGTCAGTTGTGGATTGGTACGAATCATGGATTGGCGAATCTTGACCCTAAAACGGGGCGTTTTCGTAACTTCTATGGAGATGATGGCCTGCAGAGTAATGAGTTCAGTGATGGTGCTTCTTGTACTTCTGCTAACGGTGTGCTTCTCTTTGGGGGAACTGGGGGCGTTACCTGGTTTGAGCCAAAAGATATCGCAAGTAATAAGTGGAATGCCAGCGTGCAGCTGACATCTCTCGTAGTCAGCGGACAGCAGGTCAGCAAGGCCACTCGTTCTGGTAATTATGCAGTTACAGATACAACAATCATTGCAAGTAACCGTTTCGAACTAGGCTATCACGACAATTCCTTTGCTATCCGTTTCTCCACTTTGACGTATGAGAATCCTGAACATATCTCTTATCTTTATAGTATAAATGGCGAACCATTTATCCGTTTGCAGCATGGTGTTAATGTACTGACATTCTCTCATTTGCCACAAGGAACTTATCGTTTCCGCGTGAAGGCAGAACGTAATGGCGAGGAGACGGCTGAACGTGAGTTTACAATGGTTATCCGCAGCCCGTGGTACCGTTCAGGATGGGCTTATTTCTTCTATTGTCTTATTTTCGGACTTTTTGCCTGGCAGTACCTGGCTTATCGTCGTCATCGTGAACAGAGCCAACTTCGTCTGCAGGCTCATATGCATGCGGAAGAGATGAGCGAGGCCCGACTAAGGTTCTTTATGAATATGAGCCACGATATCCGGACTCCTATGACACTTATCATCACACCGTTGCTTTCACTCATTAAGAATGAGAAAGATCCGCAGCGTCGTAGCGTTTATGAGACGATACACCGTAATGCCAACCGAATTTTAAGTCTGATCAATCAAATGATGGACCTTAGGAAGATTGACAAAGGCCAAATGCAAATGCATATGTGTGAGACCGACCTTGTTGCCTTCGTAAAGGATATCTACACCCTCTTTGAGAGTCAGGCAAAGAGTAAGCAACTTAAGCTGCTTTTCGATCACGATGCACCGTCTATTCCCGTATGGATAGACCGTAAGAACTTTGACAAGGTGATTATGAATGTGCTTTCTAATGCATTTAAATATACCTCTGCCGGCGGCGAGATCGGTATTCGTCTGACCCACGATGATGGACATGCTGTTATTGCTGTGCGTGATGATGGGGAGCCTATACCCGAAGGACAGTTCGAGAAGATTTTTGAGCGTTTCTATCAGACTGCGAACTCTACGAACAGCAATCAGGCGGGTACAGGTATTGGACTTGACCTCACTCGTTCATTGGTTGAGCTTCATCATGGTACTATCACCGCCCATAATCTTGAAAAGGGCTGCGAATTTGTTATAACCATACCACTTGGTAATGCCCATCTCACACCCGAAGAGATGATTCAAGAGCAGACGCTTCTCAGCGCAGATGAACCAGAGTTGGAGACCGTTGAGGAAGAGTTGCCAATGGAACTCTCTGTTGAAAAAGTGTCATCCAACCGTCGTCTTACGATTGTAATTGTTGAGGATGATGACGAGATTCGTAATTATTTGGAGGGCGAACTTGAGAAAGACTATGATGTCCATTCATGCACCAATGGTCGTGAAGCCTTGGGGGAGATATTCCACTCAAAGCCAGACCTTGTCATCAGTGATGTTATGATGCCAGAGATGGATGGCAATACCCTCTGCTCAAAGCTTAAGACGAATCCAAATACCAATTTCATACCAGTGGTCCTGCTGACAGCCAAGAGCCGGGATGAGGATAAACTTGAGGGGTTGGAGACTGGCGCTGATGCTTACATCGTCAAGCCTTTCAATATGGATATCTTGCGTCGTACCATCATCAATCTTATCAATACTCATCGTCTTTTGCGCCTGAAGTATGAGCGTAATGATGATTTGGAGGAGCAGGTGGATAAGATTCGTATCAAGACGCCAGATGAGAAACTCCTGGAACGTATTATGGATTGTATCAACAAGAACTTGAAGAACTCTGACCTCAGTGTTGATATGATTGCCGATGAGGTGGGTATCAGTCGTGTGCATCTGCATCGTAAGATGAAGGAACTCACAGGACAGACACCTCATGATTTCATCCGTAACATACGTCTGAAACGCGCTGCCCAGTTGTTGGCTAATCAGGGCATGAATGTTACAGAGGTTATGTATGCTTGTGGTTTTGCCAATTCTGCATCGTTCTCCACCGTCTTCAAGAAGTTCTACGGAATGTCACCGCGAGACTACATGCGAGAGCATGAGGAACGGAACTAAACAAAGAATCCCGCCAATTGACGGGATTCTTTGTTTCTATAATCTTAATATTCTAACACCAGACTTTGGCGGGGTTTCATCTCGAAGTTCTTGGAGAGATCGTAATAACGACCTGTCAAGATGTCTTTTGCTTTAGTGGCTTTGCCTATGACCTCAGCGTAGCGCTCTACATCCATTGTGGCGGGCTGTGATGTTCCATTAAGAACCGTCAATGCTGTCTTTCCTTTGTATTGGCGGGCTATGACGTAGATGCCGTTGTAGGGGATGAACTGAATTTGTGAACCCTTAGTGATGGTTTCGTTGCCCTGACGCCAGTGTAGTAGGCGGCTCGTCCATGCAAACATTGACTGCTCTGCCTTTGTACGTCCCTCTTTGGTGAAACAGTTATGAGTGTCTCCTGGGAATCCGCCGGGAAAGTCGCAACGTACATAACCATCGGTCTTAGCTTTTGTACCATTCATCAGTACCTCTGTTCCATAATAGAGTTGTGGGATACGGTTCACTGTAAGCAACAAGGCTAAGGCTTGCTTCAGTGCCAGCGTGTCCTTGCCTTCACCTAAGAATCGGTCTGTATCGTGGTTCTCGATAAATGCCATCACACTTGAGGGGTTGGGGTAGAGGTAGTCATATACGAACGAATAGTATAGACGGTTCAATCCTTTCCAGAATCCATCAGTCTCCTCGTTTTTGGCCTGATTCAGCTTGTCGAAGAAACTGAAGTCCATGACGGTCTTTAGATAAGAGTTGTCTTTGGCAAGTTTAGAGTCCTTTTGCCAGGTCGCAGTGTAAGCAGGCTCTGTCACCCAGGTTTCACCAACGGTGTTGAAGTTGGGATATTCCTCCTCCAGTTCCTTCATCCATTGAGCCATCGCATCTGCGTATGCATAGGGATAGGTGTCCATGCGGATGCCATCGATTCCTACGGTTTCAATCCACCACATAGAGTTCTGTATCAGATATCGCATGAGATGTGGGTTATGCTGGTTCAAATCGGGCATGGATGGCACGAACCATCCCTCGACAGTCTCTTTCAAATCCACTTTCGAGGCATATGGGTCAATAACAGGTGTGAGTTTATAACTCGTCTGAAGATACTTGCTCTTGGCAGGTTCCGAACCGTCGCTGTTAGCAGTATAGCCTGTCATGGGGTCGCGCCCTGAATTCCGTTCGTTAAGCCACTCTGGCATATTCAGCCAGTCCTTAGAGGGCATGTCCATTGTCCAGGGATGTTCAAAACCACTATGATTGAAAATCATGTCCATCACAATTTTCAGTCCCTTGGTATGGGCTTCATCACAGAGGCGCTTGTAGTCAGCATTACTACCAAAGCGTGGATCTACCTGATAGTAGTTCGTGGTGGCATAGCCGTGATAGGTAGAATGGCCGTTTTTCGAATCAGGGGAATCATTCTCTAATACCGGTGTAAACCAGAGGGCAGTAACACCAAGTTCCTTGAAGTAGTCAAGATGTTCGCGGATGCCATTCAGGTCGCCACCATGGCGAAGACTTGGTTGTGTGCGGTCTTCAACATAGTTCCTCATGCCCTTGATCTGTTTAGGATGGTTGGCGCCTTGGGCAAAACGGTCGGGCATCAGCATGTAGAGCACGTCTTCATTGGTGAATCCCATTCGCTTATCACCGCTCATTTCGCGAGCTTTCAGTTGGTAAGCCACTTTTGTCTTGCCGAAGTTCAGTGTCATCGTTCCTGGCTGCGCATCCTTGAGATTCATGTAGATGAGCAGGTAGTTTGGAGAATCCAAGCGTACCAGACTGTCGATCTTCACCCCAGGGTAATCAGTAGTGACACTCTGTACGTCGCGGATACCTTGTCCATAGACCATTAGCTGCACTTGAGGATTTTTCATCCCCACGTACCAGTCTGTTGGCTCAATCTTGTTAATCACACTTTTCTTGGCTGCACTCATAGTCAAAACATTTGCCATCAGGATGGCTGTAAGAAATAAAAAACGTCGCATAATGTCTTTAGTTTATTCAATTGGTGCAAAGATAAATAATTATTTTGCAGATTGTATTTATTGGGTATCGTTTTTCTTTCTCTTGTCAGGATAAACGTTTGCACAACATCCTAACTCTTATATTCTGTAGGAGTGATACCGAACTGCTTCTTGAAGACGACAGAGAAATGGCTCTGGGTGCTGAAGCCACACTTGTCAGCAATTTCGGAAACGGTGTATTTCCCACTCTTGAGAAGTTCTGCAGCACGATTGAGTTTATAGGTACGGAAGAAGTTGGAGGGTGTCTCGCCAGTCAGACCTTTAATCTTATAATACAGCTTGGTCCGCGAGATATAAAGCATCTTCGTGATGTGCGTCACGTCGAGTTCGGAATTCGAGAGTTCTTCCTCCATCAGTTTGTAAAGTTCCTCCATGAAGTGCTTATCCTGTTCGGAGAGTGCGTTATCGACACCTTCATCCTCTGTGGTGGTGGCATTGGTAAGGAGCTTGCGCACACGCTCGCGGTTCTTCAACTGCGACTGAATGAGAGCGGAGAGCACGGCTGGTTCGAAGGGTTTGGTGACATAGGCGTCGGCACCCACGTTGAGACCTTCCACCTGGTTCTCGGCCGTCACTTTGGCTGTCACGAGGATGACGGGGATATGGCTCAGCTGGATGTCTTGCTTGATCTCCTGGCAGAGCTCATAGCCGTCCTTGCCTGGCATGGCTACATCGCTCAGCACGATGTTGGGCTCTGCGGCGCGCATTTCCTCAAGGGCGGTCTCTGCATCGAGACAGGTGATGAGGCGGTAGTCCTGAGAGAAGAGCAGGCGCATGTAGTTGATGATCTCCGTGTCATCGTCCACGATGAGGATGGTAGGGCGTTGGTCGTCGTCTGCCGTACAGTCTGCATGTGTCGTTTGCTGAAGTGGTGCAGCATCTACGATGCGGAAGTCTGCGATACCGTGGGCGTCCAGTGGCTGTCTTTCCTTGTCGCTATAGGCTTCTTTGCCCATGGGTAGGATCAGTGTGAAGACGGCACCAGTGCCATGTTCCCTGTTGCTGGCGGTTAGCGAGCCGTGGTGCAGTTCTGCCAGTCTGCGGGCATAGTAGAGTCCGATGCCCGTGCCCCAGTTCACGACGGCCTTGGTCTGGTTGTCGAGTTGGTAGTAGCGCTTGAACACGTTTTCCAGTTGGTTCTCGGGGATACCTTTCCCCGTATCGGCTACACTGATCCTGAGCTGCTTGTCTGCCACATCAAACGTCACGTCGATGTGACCTCCTGAAGGTGTGAACTTCAGTGCGTTTGACAGCAGGTTCGACATAATCTTCTCCAGTTTGTCGCTGTCGGTCCAGCTCTCCACCTTGTCATCCATGCCGAAACGGTTGAGGGTTAGTCCTTTCTCACGGGCATTGAACTCAAATGTGTCGCAGATGTTGTTGAGGGTATTGACGACATCGACAGGCTCCACATAGAGTCGCAGTGTATCGTTCTCGAGCTTGTTGAAGTCCATGAGCTGGTTCACCAGGCGGAACATCCGCTGTATGCTGCGTTGTGCGACTTTGAGCAGTCCTTTGTCCCCTGCGCTAAGGTGCTCGCTGGTGGCGAGTTGCCCTACGGGGCCTGCAATCATCGTCAGTGGGGTACGGAACTCATGGGCGATGTTGGCGAAGAAACTCATGTTCATCTGGTTGACGCGCTGCTCCTGTTCCTTCTCCATCTCAGCTCTCTTGGCGGCGCGCTTGGCGGCCACGACGCGTTTGGCATTGCGATAGAGATACCAAACAAGAGTTGAAGCGAGGACAAGATAGATGAGCCAGGCCCACCAGGCATTAGCTGGCGATGGGGCGACCATGATGCTTAGTGTGCGCTCATCAGATGATTTCTCGTCGCTGGCAGCATCGGTTGTTTTCACGCGGAAGGTGTATCGGCCAGACGGCAGATTGGCATAGCTGGCGGAATGGTTGTTGCCAGCATCCATCCAGTCATTGTCGAAACCTTCGAGTTTATAATAATAATGTACGCGTTCGTATTCCCCGAAGTCGAGGGCGGTAAACGAGATGCTGAAGCTGTTCTCGTCGTGGCGCAGATGCACTTCCTGGCAACTGTCGAGTATGGCCTCTATAGGTCCGTCGGCAGAGGGACGCACCAGACGGTTGTGAATCCTTAGATGGCTGAACTTAAGGGGCATCTGCCGGAGAGTGTCGATATCTGCGGGATTGAACATCGTGATGCCATCGGTGCTGCCGAAGACCAGACTGCCACTGGGGAGCAGACAGGAGGCACGGTCAACAAACTCGTCGCCACCAATACCATCAGCCTTATAGAGCGAAGTGATGCGGCCCGTCTTACGGTCCCAGCGGTTCAATCCTTTCATCGTGGCTATCCAGATATTGCCCTGAGTGTCTTCCTCGATGCTGCCCACATCAGAGCAGGAGATGCCGGCAATACGCGTCATCTCATTGGTCTTCAGATTGTAACGCAGGAGACCGTTGCTCACGGTACCTATCCACACGTCGCCCTTGGAATCCTGTAGCATATCGGTGGGGATATAGACACTGCGGCGGATGCACTGTGCCATCGATGGGATATCGAGTTCGGAGAACTTTCTTGTCTGAGGATTCATCTTGAGAATCTTCTGGAAAAAGGCGGAGATAAGCATCTGCCCATCGCTGAGTCTCAGCAGCGAGGGGATGAAGCAGAAGTCGGCATTGAAGGCTTGTTTCACGAAGGGAGTGCCATCGCTGGGGAAGCCCATGATGTCATTACTGCTGGTAGATGCCCAGACCGTGCCATCGTCAGTCTGTTCGAAATCCATCACGCCCAGTGCAGGTGTCTGATGGAGTATGGTCAGGTGGGAGCCGTTGTAGCGGCACTTCAGTGCCATGCTGCCCGTGGAGAGCCATAGATAGCCGTCGCGATCGCAGAAAATATGGGTGATCGCATTCTTCTGTTCACCTGAAGGTAACCCTTCGAGTGGAACGGCCTCAGCTTGCTGTGAGTCGCAGTTGTAAACGAAGAGCCCCTTGAGGAGCGTGGAAATCCACAGGTTGTGCTGGCGATCCATTGCCAACGCGAGTACTGAAGAATGGTCGATGGCACGATTCAGGTAATTGTCGCTGCCGCCGAACTTCTCCTTATAGTAATAGTCGGCAAAGAGTCCCTTATCGTAAGTGCCCATCCATACATTTTGGCGCGAGTCCTGGAAGATCTGTGTGACGAGACCAGACTTCACGGGGAGGGCTTTCAACTCCTTTGTCAGGAGGTTCAGCTCGAAGACACCGTTCTTTGAGGTGCTAAGTAGGATGGTGTTGTTGGTCAGGAGTCGTGCAGCCTGGATGATGCTGTTGTGGGTCGTGAGCCTGGCTTCAATCACGGGTTCGAGGGGTACCATCCGCTGGGACTTGGTGTCGAAGAGGATAATATGTCCATAACCAGAAAGAATCATCAGTCCGTTGGAGAGTATCTCGGAGTAGTAGATGTTAGGCTTGCCGTCGAAGGGGATTACTTTTTTCTGCTTAAACGAGGTGCCGTCGAAGATGAGTAGTCGCTGGTTTTCTGTGATAAGGATATCTCCAGTGGCATCGATGATACAGTCCCCCCAAGTCCACTGTTGGCGGACTAACTGGCGGGAGATGATAGGGTGAAAAGCCTTGAGTCCGTCGTCGTAAAGCATCACCTCGATACCATTGTAGGCAAACACGCGTCCGTGATTGTCCTCCAGGAGTTTCTGGATGTTCAGGTTCGTTGTCTTTGCACCGATGCGCTCGAAGCAATCCATGCGGGTATAGCGGCACACGCCATTCACCGTGGCTACCCAGAGACGACCCTTGCGGTCGCAAAGGATATCCTTGATCTGATTATCGGGCAGCCCCATGGTATCGTCGGCACAGAAGTACTGATGGTATTCATGCCCGTCGTAGCGGTTCAAACCGCGGAAGGTTCCTATCCACAACTGTCCTGAGGCATCCTCGGCGATACACTGCACACGACTGTTAGACAGTTCCTGTGCCAGCACAAGGGCATTCTCTTCATCCTTGTCCTTGCTACTATCCTGGCTGTCCTGCTGTCGGCAGCCCATTACTAGCCATACTGTTACAAGACTGAACAGGCCCCACTTCGCGATATTACTCATTGGTTGTCTTTTTTTGTCTGCAAAGATAGGAAATAATCTTCAAACTACCTATGATTCAGTGGCTTTTTGAACGAATCGGAATAGTTTTGAACAAATCGGAAAACGTCTGGACTGTTTTGAACAAAGCGGAAAAATGAAAAACAGAATTCGAATGCAGTTATCGGTTTTCAATGATACCTTTGCAGCCGAATTTACATTTTTCAACCTAACATTAACTCAAAACAAAACCAATGATGAAAAGAATCAGATTACTTATGATGTTGGCTTTGGTCTGGATGACTGCCACATCTTTTGCTCAGGGAATCAAGGGCACCGTAATCGACGAGAACGGTGAACCGGTAATCGGAGCGACGGTTGCCGACATGAGCAACACGAAGAATGCTACTATCACTGACTTTGATGGTAACTTTGTGATCAACGTGAAGTCTGGACAGACTATCACCATCTCTTACATCGGCTATGAGACACAGACGGTGGCTGCCAAGAATAGCATGACGGTGCGTCTTCAGCCAGACAACAAGGTGCTCGAAGAAGTCGTGGTTGTCGGCTATGGTGTGCAGAAGAAAAGCAGTGTGACGGGAGCCATCTCGCAAGTGAAACCCGAGGACATGGAGAACCGTACCATCGCCAATGCCCAGCAGGCTCTGCAAGGAAAGACCTCTGGTGTGCAGATTATCTCAACCTCTGCCGCTCCTGGCAGTTCACCTACCGTGCGTGTGCGCGGTTATTCCTCTAATAAGAGTTCTGAGCCCCTCTATGTGGTTGACGGTGTGCGCCTGAGTGATATCAGTGGCATTGACCCAGCCACTATCGCCTCGATGGAAATCTTGAAAGATGCTGCCTCTGCAGCCATCTATGGTGCTGAGGCCGGTAACGGCGTGGTGCTGATTACCACCAAGAAGGGTAAGGCTGGCCAAGGCAAGATCTCCTATGACTTCATGTGGACCGACGAGACGCTTGCCCGCATCCCAAAGATGCTCAGCGCACAGGAGTACAAACAGTATATGCTCGAGGGTAAGCTCTTCACGGAGGATTTCTTCAATGCCAATTGGGACGGCAAGACCGATACCAAGTGGACAGACGTTGCCTTCAATCATGGACACATGCAGAAACACAACCTCTCTTTCACTGGTGGTAACGACCGTGGGAACTACTATCTGGCCCTGTCCTATCTGAAGAACGACGGTATCGTGAAGGGCGATGCAGATGTCTATAAGCGATTGACTGCCACCATTAATGGCGAATACAAGATTAAAGACTGGCTGAAGGTGGGTACCACCAATCAAGTGGAGAAATACGACGTGCGCCAGGTTTCTACGAATAATGAGTATGGTTCATTGTTGACCTCCGTTCTGATGATGGATCCGCTGACCCCCGATACCTATGGCAATACCCTTCCCCAGAACCTGCAGATGGTGCAATCCATGGGTAAGAAGTTCCTTCAGGACGAAAATGGTAACTACTACGGTGTGAGCCAGTTCTACAATGGAGAGCAGTATCACCCGATGATTATGCGTGACAACGGCCTGAGCAAGAATTCAGGTTTCAATGTGACGGGCTCGATTTACGGCGACTTCACCCTCATCCCCCATCTGACAGTGACCTCCCGCTTCGGCTATCGTATGTCGGGTGCCCGTAGCTCTTCTACCTCGCTGCCTTTCTATGGCAATGCCGTGCAGAGCCGTGACTATGTAGGGCAAAGCAACACCTCAAGCACCACCATCTATTATCAGTGGGAGAACTTCGCTAACTATATGCAGACCTTTGGCGGACACACCGTGTCGGCAATGGTCGGTATCTCTTTCCAGGATTCCAGCTATGACTTTGTGACTGGTAGTCTCGATCCCAATGGCGAGGATGCCCTGAAGAAGAACGATCCGCTCTTCTACTATCTGAACTATGCCAATGCTTCGGCCACGAAGGGTATCAGCGGAGAGACAACCAGCAACACGAAGTACTCATACTTCGGTCGTCTCGGCTATGATTTCCTGGGCCGCTATATGTTGCAGGCTTCACTCCGTGCCGATGCTGCCGACCTCTCGAAACTCTCTCCGAAGAAACGTTGGGGATATTTCCCAGCTGTGTCAGTGGGTTGGACCATCAGCGAAGAGCCAATCCTCCAGCCTCTGAAGAAAGTCTTCGACAGCCTGAAGTTCCGTGCATCCTGGGGACAGAATGGTAGTCTCTCTGCACTCAGCGGTTACAGCTACAGCACAGACATCGCCCTTGGCGGACTTTATGCCTTCACACCCGGTATCCAGTACACGCAGGCTGCCGCTCCCTCAACACTGGGTAACGACGACCTGAAATGGGAGACATCGGAGCAGCTGAACTTCGGTCTCGACGGAATCCTTTTGGGCGGACGCATGACCTTCGGCATCGACTATTTCATCAAGAAGACCAAGGACCTGCTGGTCTGGAATACCACCCCGTCGCTGATTATCGGTGGTTCTACCTCACCTATCAATGCTGGTAACGTAGAGAACAGAGGCTTTGAGTTTGAACTGGGATGGCGCGACCACATCGGCGACTTCAACTACGGCATCCGTGGTAACCTCTCAACGTTGAAGAATGAGGTGACCTATATCGATCCGTCTATCACTCGTCTGGCAGGTAGCACCTTCCACACCTACACCATCACCTATTTCGAGCAGGGATTCCCTGTCTATTACTTCCGTGGTTTCGAGTTTGACAAGATCAATCCCGAGACAGGAGACCCGATGTTCAAAGATATCAATGGTGACCAACTGGTGACCAACGACGACCTTACCGACATTGGTAATGCCATTCCCGATTTTACCTATGGTCTCACGCTCACAGCAGCCTATAAGGGTTTTGACCTTACAGTCTTCGGCACAGGTTCATATGGTAACAAGATCTTCAATTGTATCAATCGTCCCGACTATGCAACATCCAACAAGATGAAGGAAGTGATGTTCGACAACCGTTGGACACCTACGAATCCTAATGGTACTGTGCCTCGTGCAGGTGCCAACGATATCGAAAAGTATGTTGATTCAAGTGCCATGATCTATGATGGCAGCTACTTCAAGATCAAGCAGATCCAGCTCGGTTACACCCTGCCGAAGAACCTGCTCAGCAAGGTTGGCATCAGCCATACCCGTGTCTATGCTTCGCTCGACGACTTCTTCACCTTCTCAAGCTATCCCGGCTTCGATCCAGAGGCTGCTGCCAACGCCACTACTGGTATGGGTGTCGATAAGGGTGCTTATCCTACATCAAAGAAGGTTGTACTCGGCTTCAATATCGAGTTCTGATAAAGGTAAAAAAGTAAAAGGTAAATAAGTAATAAGTTATGAAAAAGAATATATTATATATCGCATTGCTGGGTGTGATGTCGTTGATGACTGTCAGTTGCGAAAGTGAACTCGACATCGAAAAGCATGGCAATATGGGTAGTATGGACACCTACTACACTACCGACGAGAATATCAATACGGCTACTGCTTCACTCTATCTTGAGATGCGTGGTCTGTATTACAATTGGTTCTTCATCAAGAATCTGCTTTCTGATGATGTATGGTGTGGCGGTGGTCAGCGTGGTGATAACGGTGAGATGGAGAAACTCAACGAGTATCGCTTTGACTCCAATCATGGCATGATCGAGAGCCTCTATTCCGGCCTTTATGCCGTCATCTACAAAGCCAACCTCATCATTGATAAGACCGAGGGCGACACACCTGTCATGAAGCGCGCCATCAATGAGGCTAAGGTATTTCGTGCCTTCGCACATTTCGAACTCGTCACTCTTTTCGGTACTGCCCCTGTGGTAGATCATCTGTTGGATCAAGGTGAGTATCGTCAGGCCAATGGTACGCCAGAGGCGCTCTGGGCTTGTGTGGAGAAAGACCTTGGTGACGCCATCAATTCGGGTACACTGCCCTCGAAGAGCAATGCCAACGATCAGGAAACGGGTATTCGTGTGACGAAAGAGTATGCTCAGGCCCTCTTGGGTAAGGCTTATCTCTTCCAAAAAAAGAACAGTGACGCCGCTGCCATGTTCGAGAATGTCATCAACTCTAACAAATATGCACTGTATGACGGAGAGTATGATGCTCAGTTCCATGCTGCTGCCAACAACAACTGTGAGTCGCTCTTCGAGTTGCAGAAGCGTTTTGATCCTGAGCAGATGTGGAATCAGTTCGACATGCTATTCTTGATGCAGGGATGGCGCACTAGCGTGCTGACGTATGGGGGTGAGGCCCTTCAGGTGTTGGCTTTAGGAACCTATGGTTTCAGCAATCCCCGCAAATCGCTTTATGATGCCTTTGTGGCTTGGGAAGGGGCCGACGGTTACCGTCTGAACAAGACAATCAAGACCTACAGCCAGCTTCAGGCTTTCGGTGTTGGTATCCAGCCGGGTGCCAGTGTCTATGGTTGCGAGGGCTACTTTATGTGGAAGAACCAGTCGCTGAAGGAAGACTGTGTTGTTGACCAATCGTTCTTCCAAGGCGTACAGTTCATCGATCTTAAGGTGATGCGCTATGCTGAAGTGCTGCTGATGGCTGCCGAGGCTCAACTGCAGGCAGGTAACACAGCAAAGGCTCTCGAATACATGAATATGGTTCGTACACGTGCGAAGGAAGAGCCTCTCACTGACGTCAGCCTTAATGACATCAAGACCGAGAAGCGCCTGGAACTCTGTAACGAGGGTGTTCGCTATCAGGACCTTGTGCGTTGGGGCGATGCTAAGACGGCTTTGGGTAATCAGGGCAAGGATGTGCCTGCCTTCACTGGCGATCAAGTGCAGTGGAACTGGCATAATGATAAGTATGGCTTCCAAGACAAGAACAGCCTTCTCCCCATTCCTCTCAAGGAACTGGAACTTAATCCAAATATGAAACCGAATGCAGGTTGGTAAATAGTTAGAAATTAATTTATTAAAAAAAGAAAAGGAAAAGTACAATGATACAGAATTATTCGTAACTTTGTCGCATCCCTAAAAACTATAATAGATTTATGAAGAAAATTTTGTTTATTGTTGCCTTCTGCCTGACAGGCATGGCAACACAAGCTCAGCAGAACCTGAGCTGGGGGCAGGGTCCTCAGGTCGCTTCACCTGATGTTCATGCCGACAACAGTGTTACATTCAACTTGATTGCTCCTGAGGCTCAGAAGGTACAGATTACTGGCGACATGCTGCCTACAAGAAAGGTGGAATTCGGTGGCAATAGTTTTGATGCTCCGGGTGTGGTAGATTTGGTAAAGAACGACAAGGGTGTATGGAGTTTCACCACAGAACCGCTGAAGCCGGAACTCTATACCTATAATATGATCGTTGATGGTGTTAAGATTATCGATCCACTCAATGTTTATAACATCCGCGACATCAACAACCTGTTCAGCGTTCTGCTGATTGGGGGCGATGCCCGTACAGACCTTTATAAGGTAAATAAGGTAGCTCATGGTACTGTCAGCAAGGTGTGGTATGAGAGTCCCACAGCAGGCCTTACCCGCCGACTGACAGTCTATACGCCTGCTGGCTACGAGACCAGCGGTAAGGAGTACCCCGTGCTTTATCTCCTGCATGGTATCGGTGGTGACGAGAATGCGTGGAGTGAGCTCGGACGTGCAGCCCAGATTCTCGACAATCTCATTGCTCAGGGTAAGGCAGAGCCCATGCTCGTTGTGATGACCAATGGCAACATCTCTCAAGAGGCATGCCCAGGCGAGACTTCTGAGGGTTTCAAGGTTCCTACGATGATGCTTCCTAAGACTATGGAAGGCTCATTCGAAACGGCTTTCCCCGATGTAGTAAACTTTATTGAGAAGACCTACCGCGTGAAAAAGGACAAGGCTCACCGTGCCATCGCTGGTTTGTCGATGGGTGGCTTCCATAGCCTCTTTATCAGCATCAATAATCCTGATTTGTTTGGCTATATTGGCCTGTTCTCTGCTGCGGTCGATCAACAGCAGAATGGTCAGGGAGGCTTCCCCAATATCTATGCCGATCGTAACACGAAGATAGACAACCTCTTCGGCAAGAAACCCAATCTGTTCTGGATTGGTATCGGCAAGACCGATTTCCTCATCAAGAACAACAATGACCTGCGTGCCTATCTCGATTCTAAGCACCACAAGTACACCTATCTTGAGACCGAGGGTGGACACATCTGGCGCAACTGGCGAATCTATCTTTCAGAATTCACACCATTATTATTCAAATAAAACTTATGAAAAAATCCCTATTTATTCTGGCTGCTGCTCTCGTGGGCTGTACAGCTGCAGACAAAGTAGCCACGAAGAAAACAATTAACCAGGAAGAAACAATGGCAAAGATGTCGCTTGAAGACAAGGCTCATTTCGTAATCGGTACAGGTATGGTTGGTTTCTCTGGCGACGATGCCGTGATTGGTGCTACCAAGAAACTCGTACCAGGTGCTGCTGGTACCACCTATCCGCTCGACTCACTGGGCATTCCCGCCATTGTCTTGGCTGATGGTCCTGCCGGACTCCGTATCGACCCTACACGCGAGGGCGACTCTGCCACGTATTATTGCACTCACTTCCCCATAGGAACCCTGCTTGCTTCTACATGGAACACACAACTCGTTGAAGAGGTAGGTCAGGCCATTGGTGAAGAGGTAAAGGAGTATGGCGCCGATGTATTGCTGGCTCCCGCATTGAACATCATGCGTAATCCCCTTTGTGGTCGTAACTTTGAGTATTATTCAGAGGACCCTGTTGTGGCTGGTAAGACTGCTGCTGCCTATATCACTGGTGTTCAGAAGAACGATGTGGGTACCAGTATCAAGCACTTTGCTGCCAACAACCAGGAGACGAATCGTATGGGCAACGATGCCCGTATGTCTCAGCGCGCCTTGCGCGAAATCTATCTGAAGGGTTTCGAGATTGCCATCAAGGAGAGCAAACCCTGGACTGTCATGACCTCTTATAATTATATCAATGGTGTTTACACTTCTGAGAGCAAGGATCTGGTGCAGACTATTCTGCGTGATGAGTGGGGCTATGAGGGTACCGTGATGACCGACTGGTTTGGTGGAAAAGACGGTGCTGTGCAGATGTGGGCTGGTAATGATATGCTGCAGCCAGGTAAACAGGCTCAGTTCGACTCTATTGTGGCTGGCGTGAAGAGCGGGAAACTCGCTGAGGCAGACCTCGACCGAAACGTGCAGCGTATCCTCAACCTCGTAGAGAAGAGTCCCCGTTATCAAGGGTATCAGTATTCTAACAAACCCGACTTGAAGGCACATGCAACAGTTACTCGTCAGTCGGCTGCCGAAGGAATGGTGCTCATGAAGAATAATGCGACGTTGCCTTTCAATCAGGCTGTTAAGAATGTGGCTCTTTATGGCAACACCTCTTATGAGTTCATTGCTGGTGGTACGGGCTCGGGTAATGTAAACCATGCCTACGTAGTATCATTGCTCGATGGTATGAAGAACGGCGGTTATGCTGTGGCCGACAATCTGAAGCAGGCATACCAGCAGTACTGGAGCGACTATCATAAAGCTCGCGAGGCGGAGATTGCGGAAATTGAGAAGACCGATAAACAGAAGGCTATGATGATGAGGTTCCTGCCTGCAGGACTGCCTGCCGAGAAACTGTTTACTACGGCAGAACTCGAGGCTCAGGCTGCCCAGGCTGATATCGCCGTGCTGACCATCGGCAGAATCTCTGGTGAGTTCTTCGACCGCAAGTCCTCTGATTTCAACCTGAGTGACTCTGAGCGCAAGCTCATTACGCAGGTTTGCGATACCTACCATAAAGCTGGTAAGAAGGTGGTTGTACTCCTGAACATAGGTGGTGTTATTGAGACTGCCTCATGGAATGCTTTGCCTGATGCTATTCTGTGTGCCTGGCAGGCAGGACAGGAAGGCGGTAACAGCGTTGTCGATGTGCTGAGTGGCAAACAGTCACCTTCGGGTAAGTTCACGATGACCTGGCCGGTTAAGTTCTCCGATGCTTACTCTTCAAAGAACTTCCCGGTAGACAAGACTGCTAAACTCGACTTTATGAACACCGTTGAGCGAGGCAACGTGCAAAATGTAGATTGGACCGACTACGAAGAGGACATCTACGTCGGCTATCGTTACTTCGATTCGTTCGATGTGCCCGTTAGCTATCCTTTCGGCTTCGGACTCTCTTACACAACGTTTGAGTATGCTGATGCCAAGGTCGCAGAGAAGGACGGCAACTACGAGGTAAACGTTACCATTAAGAATACTGGCGACCACGAAGGCAAGGAAGTGGTTGAGCTCTACATCGCTGCTCCTGACAGCAAGGCTGCCAACAAGCCCGCTAAGGAGTTGAAGGCCTATGCCAAGACCAAGAATCTGAAGCCTGGTGAGAGCGAGACCTTAAAACTCTGTGTAAGCGCAGCCGATCTGGCTTCATTCGATGAGGCTGCATCAGCCTGGGTTGTTGCCGAGGGTGAGTATCAGTTCCTCGTCGGAGCTTCTTCTCAGGATATTAAGGTGTCGATGCCAGCAGCCGTGAAGGCTAAGACAACGAAGGTCAACGATGTCATGAAACCTCAGGTGCAGATCAATCGCCTGAAGCGCTAAACCTTGGTCTGAATCGGCTCTACATATATTGCGATACGGAAGCCTCAGAAGTGGAAAAACTTCTGAGGCTTTTTCCTGCTTATCCAATAATGTCTGCCATATTTTTCCAGGCATTATTCGTTTATTTCCCCGCTTATTTGTAATTTTGCACCCGTATATGCTGACAGAGAAGACGATGGAAAAGCTGCGCATTCTGGCAGAGTCGGCGAAGTACGATGTGTCGTGCTCGTCGAGCGGTACTGTGCGCAAAGGCAAGCAGGGCATGGTGGGCTCTACCGTTGGCGGTGTGGGCATCTGCCACTCGTTTGCCGACGATGGGCGCTGCATCTCTTTGTTGAAGGTGATGCTCACCAACTATTGCATGTACGACTGTGCCTACTGCATCAACCGTCGCTCGAATGATATCAAGCGGGCTACGCTCTCCGTATCTGAATTAGAGGAGATCACGATGGAGTTCTATCGCCGCAACTATATCGAAGGACTGTTCCTGTCGAGTGGGGTAGTGCGCAATCCTGACTACACGATGGAACGGCTTGCAGCTATTGCCCGCGACCTTCGGACTGTGCATCGCTTCAACGGCTATATCCATCTGAAAAGCATTCCTGGTTGTTCGCAAGAATTGCTTCAGGAGGCTGGACGCTATGCCGACCGTATGAGCGTGAACATCGAGATACCTAAAGAGGAGTCGCTTAAGTTGCTGGCGCCAGAGAAGAGCCATAAATCTGTCTTCCAGCCGATGAAACTGATACAACAAGGCGTTTTGGAGAACAAGGAGGACCGCAAGAAATATCGTCATGCGCCGCGTTTTGTGCCTGCCGGACAGTCAACGCAGATGATCGTAGGAGCCACGAAGGAGACAGACCGCGATATCCTCCAGATGTCATCGATGCTCTACGGACAGCCCACGATGCGACGTGTCTATTATTCCGGCTATGTCAGCGTCAACACCTACGACCCGCGATTGCCGGTTCTCAAACAACCGCCCTTGGTGCGAGAGAACAGACTCTATCAGGCCGACTGGCTGTTGCGCTTCTACCACTTCAAGGTGGAAGAGATTGTCGATGACCTGCATGCCAACCTCGATTTAGAGGTGGACCCCAAACTCGCCTGGGCACTCCGTCATCCAGAGGCTTTCCCTGTGGATGTCAACAC
>JAEEGF012430893.1_pt1 | contig 23730 bp, 23 predicted proteins | sample 9134171 | NCBI WGS metagenome assembly JAEEGF01 (sample SAMN16246542, study PRJNA631951) | gut metagenome | biome: gut microbiome; feature: rumen; material: AP-attached | host: Bos | place: Iran: Karaj | collected 2018-10
TGGCGTTATGATAGAGGACTCGAACAACGCGGCGACGACTCGGTCGGCGCAAAAACACCGCAGTGCGGTGTTTTTAGCGGACGGCTGCGCAGCGCAAGACCGACTGCGAAGCGCGGAGCGCGAGCAGACGAGTCTGAACAAGCGGAGCAGGCGAGTCCTTCTGCCCCTGCCACGTCGCCGCAAGCTTCACTTGGCTTGCGACGACTTTTTTTCTCAAACAAGTCATCGCTGCGCTATCAATCGCTTGCGGGGATTGCGCCTGCGGCGCAGAATGGTTGAAAACCGTCGGGCTTTCGGGTATAATGAAGCATCATAAACGTTGGAGATTCGTATGGAAATCACGCTGAAGCCCATGACGCGGGAGATGCATCACCGCTATTTCAAAGAATACGAGAACAGTCCGGAGTTGTTTTTCGATCCGTCGAAATGCGTTCCGTATGTCTATGATCGGGATGCGGTCGACCGCTATGTGCAGCGTCAGATCGACCTCCGGCGAGTACCGCTTGCGATCATGCTCGGCGACGAGATCGTCGGCGAGATCGTGCTGAAAAACATCGAGGATCGCAAGTGTGCAACGATGGGGCTTTGCCTGAAAGGCGCTGCGTACAAGGATCGCGGGATCGGGACGCAGGCGGAGCGGCTGGCGGTGCAGTATGTGTTTTATGAACTGGACATTCCGACGCTTTATGCCGATTCGATCCGGCCGAACACGCGCAGCCAGCACGTTCTGGAAAAGGTCGGGTTTACGCTGACCGGCGAGGATGAGAAATTCAAGTACTATCGGATCGACCGACCGGAAGGATAACCGTATGACGATCGAGGAAAAGGTATTCTTGCGCAAGCGCTTCGTGCCGGAAGCCATGCTTGCATACGGGTTTATCCAAACGGACGCGGGATATGTGTATAAGACCGACTTCATGAACGGCGATTTTTCCGTGATCTTCACGGCGGATGAACACGGGGCGGCGGGGACGGTTTACGACAACATGAACGGCGAGGTCTATACGCCGCTGCGCGCGGAACGTTTCGACGGCGCGTATGTGAATACGGTACGGTCGGCGTATGAAGAACTGCTGAACACGATCGCGGAACAATGTTGTACGGACGTGCTCTTTGCTTCGGATCAGGCGAACCGCATGACGGACCGGATCTTCACCGAATACGGTGTAAAGCCGGATTTTCCGTGGGGACGGAGCCCGCACGAGCATTCGGGCACGTTTCGCCATGCGGACAGCGGCAAGTGGTTCGCGCTGATCATGCATATCCGAAAAGGACTTCTCACAAAGGACGCGGACGGAACGACGATCGACGTGATGAATCTCAAGATCGACCCGAACGCGCCGAGCCCGCTTTGCGACGGCGTGTATCCGGCGTATCATATGAACCATAAAAGCTGGATCACGGTCGCGCTCGACGAAACGCTTTCCGACGACGCGGTCGCGGCGCTTGTCGAAACGAGTTTCCGCATGACGGGCGGAAAGCATTGATTCCGGCGCATAACTGTGATAAACTCTAAACAGATCGGATGCTGTGAGGGCAGGGAACGATGATCAAAAAACTGTTTCGGGAAATGCTGGTCACGCAAATCGTTTCGGCGATGACCGTGATGCTGTGCATGCTGATCGACAGCATCATGATCGGGCGGTTTCTGGGCGTGGATTCCATGAGCGCGTACGGCTTTGCGACGCCGCTGCTTCTGGTGTTCGCAGCGCTCGGAAGCATGATCTCCGCCGGCGTGCAGGTGGTTTGCGGCAAGACAATCGGCAGCGGCGACCGCGAGGGGACCGATGCGTGCTATTCCGCCGCCATGTTTCTTTCCGTCGCGATCTCGACGGTCGGGATCGCGCTGGTCTTTGCGCTTCTGAACCCGCTTACGCGTCTTCTGGGCGCGGGCGCGGCGTCGCCGGACAACGCGGTATTCGGACTGACAAAGGATTACATCAAGGGCTTTATTCTCGGCGCGCCGGCGTTTCTCTGCGCGCAGGTCATGGTCCCGTTTTTACAGTTGTCCGGCAAGCGGACGCGGCTTGTGATTGCCGTCGTTGCAATGACCGTATCGGATATCGTATTTGATCTTCTGAACGTATTTGTATTTCACGGCGGCACCTTCGGAATGGGACTTGCCTCTACGCTGAGCTATTATATCGCTCTCGCGATCGGACTCCTGTATTTTTTCGGAAAGGACTGCATGTTCCGGTTCCGCTTTCGTCTGATGCGCCTGCGCGTGTTCAAAGATCTCGTGGCCTATGGAATCCCAACGGTCATCAACCAGATCAGCACGGTGCTGCTCGTTCTGCTGCTGAACCGGTTGCTTGAGGCGGCGCAGGGCACGGTTGCCGTTGCCGCATATTCGGTAATCTCCACGTTGACCAATATCTGTTATTGCTTCGGCACAGGCATCGGCTCCGTGGCGATGATGCTGGCGTCCGTCTTCTATACCGACCGCGACCGCAGATCCATTCACGAACTGGTGCGGCTGATGACGATCTATGCGATCCTGCTTGACGTTGCCGTCATGGCGATCGAACTGCTCGTCGCCGTCCCGCTTGTGACGCTGTTCCTGGGCGACGACGCGGAAGCCGTCCGGATCGCCGCGTTCGGGCTTCGGCTGGTCGTGCTCTCGATCGTACCGTCGTCGTTGAACTCCGCGTTCAAAAATTATTATCAGGGGGTCAACCGCATCGGGTTCGCCGAGGTGATCTCCGCACTGCAGAACTTTGTGTTTCCCGCGCTGTTTGCGTTCGTGCTGAGCCGGTTCCTCGGCGTCACGGGTATCTGGCTCGGGTATCTTTGCGGCGAAACGGCGGCGCTGATCACGTTCTCCGTCGTCGTCTGGAAGCATCGCGGACGCATTTCGCTGTCTGCGGACGCCTACAGCATGCTTGAGCCGGGGTTCGGCACATCGGAGGAAAACTGCCTTGAACGTTCGGTGCAGAGCGAAGGGGATGCGATAGCCGTTTCGGAGGAAGCCGTGATGTTCTGCAGAGAACACGGGCTTGCGTCGCGGGAGAGCATGCTGATCGGGCTGTGCATCGAGGAGATGACGGTCAATATCGTAAGGCACGGCTTCGGCGCGGACCGGAAAAAGCATCACATCGACGTCCGGCTGGTGCTGGAAGGCGACGTCCGTGTGATCCGCATCCGCGACGATTGCGTGAACTTCGATCCGGTGCATTATCTCAAGCTGCACGAGTCGGACGATCCGACCGCGCACATCGGCATCCGCATGGTCATGAAGACCGCGAGGGAAGCGAACTATCTGAATTCGCTGGGCTGGAACAATCTGACGCTGGTCTTTTGAGACGGGCGGGGAGCATGAAAACGGGAGGCAGAGGCATGACGTATCGGCGGCTTCCGTATGAGGAATACTTCATCAATACGAGCGAGGATTATACGCACACCGGGAAGGTGACCTATCCGGTGAAGTATATTGCGGTCAAATACAACACCACGAAGTTTTTCAAGTTTTTCGGGCTTGCGCACGAGGTCAACTACGAGATTCACTACGAGCCGGACCGCGACGTGATCCAGATGCATTTTCAGCGCACGCTCGGGGCGATCGACTGGGTGGCGAACATCTTTGAGTTTTCGAGCCGCTACTACCGCGCGATCGAATTCGAGGGCGAACCGCTGCAGCTGCGCGTCCATCACGGATGGGGGAATATGTATCTTGCGATCAAGCGCGAGGTGCGTGAAAAGTGGTCCGAGCTTCACGAGATGCATCCGACCGCCGCGACGGAGATCCTCGGCTGGTCGCTGGGCTCCGGCATCGCATGTCTGTGCTGTCAGGACCTGAACTACAACTTCGGCGTGAAGCCGTACCTTTACACGTTCGGCAGCGTGCGGCCGTTCAAATGCACGATCCTCAACAAGGAGCGGATGCACCGCTATCTTGCAACGCTCTGCACCGATTGCGAGAACTTCGCCGACGTGAACGATCTGATCACCTATATGCCGCCGTTCCGCGGGTTTACCATGATCCGCCGCGTCGACGTGGGGACGGACCTCAAACGCACGCTCTTCCGGCTTCTGCATCCGCTGCGCTTTCATGTGCATTACGATCTGCCGGAACTGTATCAAAAACTGACCGGCAAAACGGAGGACGCGCCGGAGGAGGAATAACGGACGCAAAAAATGCGCATGCTTTCAGCATGAGAAATGCGATCCGGAACCTGTTTCAATTTGACGCGCCGTACCGGCAATTTGAGCTTAAGGAGACGGAGTCCGAAGGGACGCCGTCTTTTTTCGCGCGCAGAAAAGAGAAGCGCGCAAAGGTCCGCGAGGCGCAGGGACGGATCGAAAAGAACCTCGACGCGAACCGGAAATGGCTTGCCGCACGCTTTTCGGCAAAGGTCAATACGGACCTGATCCTGCGGCCTTTTCTGCTCGGCGGAACGGCAAGAGCGCTTGCGGCAAGCATGAACGGTATGGCGGACGACAAACAGATCGCCGATTTCATCCTGCGCCCGGCGTTCGCCGTACGCGTCGACGGCGTTTCCCGGACCGATCTTCCGACGTACTTTTGCGAACACGCGCTCTCCATGCACGAGACCGAGTTGAGCGACAGCCGCGACGCGATCGTACAGGCGATCGCGGAAGGACGGACGGCGATCCTGTTCGACGGCGCAAAGCAGGCGATCCTCTGCGACACGCGCGGGTTCGTTTCGCGACCGGTTTCGGAGCCGCAGAACGAGATGACGATCATGGGACCGAAGGAGGCGTTCACGGAAAACATCCGCACGAACGTCACGCTTCTGCGGCGCATCCTGAAGCGCCCCGACTTCGTCTGCGAATTTCGCGATTCGGGCGGCACGAACCGCACAAAGCTCGTGCTTGCGTACCTCGACGGTACGGTCAATCCGGCGCTGCTCTCCGAAGTCAAACGGCGGCTGGATGCGATCTCGACGGATATGCGGCTCACCGTCGGGCGCGTGGAACAGCTGATCGAGGATTATACCTATCTGCCGCTGCCGCAGATGCTGAAAACGGAACGCCCGGACCGTGCGGCGTCCGCGGTGCTCGACGGACGGATCGCGCTGCTCGTGGAGGGATGTCCGCAGGCGGGCGTGCTGCCGATCACGATCGGCACCCTTCTTGCAAGCGGCGAGGACATGGATATGCGTCAGCCGGTCGGCACCATCGTGCAGGCGATCCGCATGATCGGCGCGCTCCTTTCGACCTATCTTCCCGCGTATTTCCTTGCGCTCGCGCTGCATCATCCGGGGCAGCTCTCGGGCGAGATCCTCGAAACGGTGATCGCCTCCCGCGCGATGGTGTTTCTGCCGCTGTGGATGGAAATGATCTTTCTGCTGCTGGTCTTTCAGCTCGTCCGCGAGGCGGGACTGCGCGTGCCCGGCTCGATCGGTCATGCGATCGGCATCATCGGAGGACTGCTTCTCGGGCAGGCGGCGGTTTCCGCGAATATCGTTTCGACCGTCGTGCTGATCATCGTGGCGCTGACGGGACTCGGGAACTTTGCGATCCCCGATTACAGCGCACAGATCGCCGCGGCGTATTACCGCGTGCTTCTGTGCATTGCGGCAACGTTTGCGGGACTTTTGGGCATCACGGTCACGGGACTTTGCGCCACGGCGGTGATGTGCTCCGCCAAATCGTTCGGCGAGCCGTTCTTCGCACCGTTTTCGCCGGTCACGAGGCATGCGGAACATCTGCTGTTCCGAACGCGTCTAAAAAACCGCGCGGGCGCGTCCGACCGGTGGAACGCAAAAAGGAGGCGCGCATGAATCTTCGCATCGGCGCGTTCGGGAAGCAGGAGAGCGCGGCAATGGTCCTGATCGCAGCGTTTTTCGGCGGATGCTTTGCCGCGGACAGCCGCCTGCTTTTTGAGAACGGAAACGCGTCGTGGATCATCGAGATCATTTCGACGATCCAGGCGCTTCTGCTGTTTGAGGCGACGGTCTGGGCGCTGCGCGTGCGCGGCGGAAACGACCTTTCCGCGCTGATCGGTGATTCGCGCGTCAAGCGTGCGCTTGCCGTTTTTCTGATGCTTGCGCTGCTGCTTGCCGCCATGCAGCCGCTTCAGCGGTTTCTTCTGACGATGACGCAGTACGTGTTCGTCGAGTCCAAACATGTGACCGCGTGCCTGTATCTGCTGCCGTGCCTGTTCCTTCTGACGGCGCTCGGTGCGGAAACGCTGGTGCGCACGGCGCGGATCCTTCTGCCGATCCTGCTGGTCTCGATCGCTGCTGCGCTGCTTTCGGGAATCGGGCAGTATCACCTGTACCGCATTCATCCGATTCCGTTTGCGGAGCCGGCGAACCTCTTTACGTTGGCGGGCAGTGCGCAGATCCGCGCGGCGCCGCCGCTGCTGGCGCTCCTGTGCATCGGCGAGGGCACGCAGGACCGGATGGCGATGCGAAGCGCAGGACGCATCGGCGCGATCGCGGGCGGAGCGCTTGCCGCGCTTGCGCTGTTCGCACTTTCGATGACGTTCACCTATACGCAGTTAAAGGACATGCCCGCGCCGTTTTATCGGATGCTCGTGGAGGTGCGCGCCGAGAACCCGACGCTGCGGCTCGACCGTGCGGTGCTGTTTCTCTGGCTCGGCGGGGCGGTCCTGACGTCGGCGTTCTATCTGTACGCCGCCTGCGTTCTGTTCTGCAAAACCTTCCGCGTGCGGGATTCGCGTCCCGTCGCGCTGTGCTTTTCGGGGGTCGCGGCGACGCTGATCCTCGTGCTGTTTTATGAAACGGAGACGACCGCGAAGATCCTCGAACATCTTTACCGCGATGCATGGATGCTGATCGGGCTGCCGTTTCCGCTGATCCTTTTGAAACCGCGAAGGAGGAAACCAAAATGCGCCGCATCGGTCTGATCCTTTTTCTGCCGCTGATGCTTTTCGGCTGCATGCAGTCGAAAAACATCGACGAGTATGCGTACGTGCTGAACGTGGGCGTCGAACGCGGCACGACGATGCCGTATCTTGTGACGGCGCTTGTTTCGGTGCCGGGCGGCACGGAGGACACGAAGGTTACGAACACGGTGATCACGGCGGAGGCGCGGACGTTTTCGGAGGCGTACGAAACGCTGAACGCGATCTACCCGAGCCGGCTGAGCTTTTCACGCGCGTCGCTGCTTGCGATCGGCGAGGACCTTGCGCAAAGCGGGGAGCAGGATGCGTTTCTGAACTTCGCGTTCGGGAAGCCGGACCTCTGGCCAAACCTGCGCGTCGTCGTCGCAAAGCCGTCGATCCGGGACGTGTTCGAGGGCTGGATCAGCGAAGCCGATCCGTCGCTCCGGAAGATCAAAACGGCGGTCGGGGATCTGTCCGGCGTTTCCGGCATGACCGCGGACACGGGGTACAGCACATACCTCGAAGCGATCGGCGACAAGCGGTTCGACGTGATGCTCGCGTATGCGGGCGAAAACGAATACGGATTGCAGCCGGACATGGTCGGGGGAGAAGCGTACCCGTACACCGGCGGATCGCTGCTTACGGAGAGCGCGCTGAAAACGTCGATGGCGGGCAGCGCGGTGTTCGACGGCAGCCGGATGGTCGGGATTCTGGACGGCAGGCATACGATGGAGGTGCTGATGGTGACCGGCGCGTTTCAAAAGGGCGAGATGCACTTTACGCTTCCGGACGGTTCCGCGATGCGTGCGGCGCTCTATCGCATGCGCGCGCCGAAGATCCGGCTTCATGACGGTGAAGCGAGCGTGGAACTGCATCTCAAGGCGGACGTGTTCGACCCGGAGACGGTTTCCATGGAGCAGGACGCGCTGAAAGCGCTGATAGAGGAACGGCTCGAAACAGAGTTTTCCGCAGTCTTTGCGGCGCTGCAGCGCGCAAACAGCGATGCCATGGGATTCGGGCGGTTCCGTGCAGAGCAGTTCCGCGACGTCAAAGCGTGGGAGGCATGCGACTGGAAATCGGAATACCGCGCGCTGAACGTCACATTCTCGGTGACGGTCATGCTTTCGCACGAGCACCGCGGCTCGGATACGGAGTGAGGGAATGATCCTGTTTTTCGGCGTTCAGCTTGCGCCGCTTCTTTACGGCGCGGCGTATCTCGTGCACAGCTTCAGAAACCGGCGGCGGGGGCAGGGGATCGCGATCGGCGCGCTGCTGCTGCTGCACTGCGCGGCGCTCGGACTGCTGCTCTGGGAGTTTTTGTCCGTACCGTAAAAAAGACCGTCCTTTCGGACGGTCTCTTTTGATGAATCTGTTATTGAACGGTCTCGGGAATCAGGGCTGCCGCGTCCATGATGTGCGCCTGCAGGAGCTTCACGGCTTCGTCGACGTTGCCCGCCTTGCAGGCGGCAAGGATCTTTTCATGCTCGGCGACGGAGTTTTCACGGTCTGCCGCGTCGCTGTAAAAGCCGCTGCGGAGGTAGCGGTCGATGTTCGCGTGGATGATCTCCATCAGCATATCCGCAACGGGATTGTTCGCTTTGGCGGTCAGGACTTCGTGGAACCGGATGTTGAGGTTCTCGGTCTGAATCACGTCGTTCGCCTCGCGCTGTCCTTCGAGAATTGCGTCGAGCGCGGCAAAGTCTTCTTCGGTCATGCGCGGCACGGCGACGGCAAGCATCGCCACGGAGATCGCGGCACGGACCTGCATGGTATTGATCAGCATTTCACGGGACAGCTCGGTTACGGTTGCGCCGCGATTGGCATGAATCGTAACGAGATGCTGTGCTTCGAGCTGACGGAGCGCCTCGCGAACCGGGATGTGACTGACGTTCAATGCAGCGGAGATCTCATCCTGCTTCAGCTGCATTCCGCCGGGCAGAGCACCGTTCACAATACCTGCGCGCAGGACGCGATAGACCCATTCCTGCGTGCCGAACCCTTCACGGTTTTCTACATTGGCTGCAAGTGCCTTATAATCCATTTTTCTCACTCTCCATACTATATATTCCGGCAATATATTGTATTACCCATTAACAATATAATATAAAATCGTCAATTCGTCAACCGTTGTTTTGCAAAGATATGGAAATTTAACGAAAATACGGGAAGCCGTGACGAACACAGATTCGCCGCTTGCCGCTCGGACGGCCGCAGACCGGCGCGCCGTTCACGGAAAGTTCCGGATGAACGGGCACGACGAAGTAAGCGTAATCCCCGTCGAGCGATTCGACCGGATCGGAAAAATGCACGGTATAGGCGGCGTCTTCCGCGGTCGTGAGCAGAATGGCAAAGCCGGATGCATCCTCGCGGTAGAGCCGGTAGTGCATATAGCGCGAGGGCGGGGTAAACGTGATCTCGGCGACGTCGTCGATCAGCGTAACGGTAAGATCGGTCGGCGGGTCGGGAATCTGCCAGTAGTCCGTGACAACCTTCGGCTCGGTGCCGCGTACGAAGTATTCGTTCACGGTCTGCCGGGGCGGCGTCAGACTGCCCGCCAGGACGGCAATATGCTCGTTTTTCAGCGTAACGGCGTCAAGCGCAACGGAAGTTACGCTGTCCGGGACGGCAAAGTCCGGCGCGCCGCCGTCCGGGTAGAGCGCGGAAAACACGCCGGAGAGCAGCATGGCCGGGTACGTTCCGCCGCCGCTGTCCTTCGGAAGACAGCGTCCGCCGGTCGCATCGTCAAAGCCCATCCAGACGACTGCGGCGTAATCGGGATTGAACGCGGCAAGCCAGATATCGCGGTTGCCGCTCTCGTCGCCGACGGTTCCGGTCTTTGCGGCAAGCGGGATATTCAGCGCGGAGAGAAGACTTGCCGTGCCGCTCTCGGCGACGCTTTTCAGAAGCGAAGTCAGGATAAACGCATTGCCCTCGGAGAGGACGCGCGTCTCTTCCGCAACATGTCGATAGAGTTCCGTTCCCGCGCGATCGGTGATGCGGGTCACCACATACGGCGCGCGATAGACGCCGCCCGCCGCGATCGCTGCATACGCGCCGCACAGCCGGTAGGGGGAGACGCCGTAGGTAAAACCGCCGAGCGCGAGCGTCAGAGAATCGTCGCGCACGTCGAACGGGATGCCGAGCCGCGCGGCAAACGCTTTGCAGCGTTCCACGCCGAGCTCTTTAAACAGCGAAACGGCGGGCAGATTCAGCGACCGCGTGACCGCTTCGCGCATGGTGATCCATCCCGCATAGCGGCCGTTGGCGTTCTTCGGCGTGTAATCGCCGAAGTCGATCGCGTCGTCGAGCAGCATGGATGCTGCGGTATAGCCCGCTTCGAGCGCGGGCGCATAAACGAGGATCGGCTTGATCGCGCTGCCCGGCTGTCGCCGGATGCGCACGGCGCGGTTGAATCCGAGCGCGGTTTCGCTGCCGCGTCCGCCGACGATCGCCGAAACGCCGCCGGTCTTTGCGTCGATCAGAACAAACGCGCCCTCGGAGGATTCGTTTCCGTACATCGGGAAATATGCGTCGTTTTCGAACGCGGTTTCCGCAATGCGCTGCGCGTCCGGGTCCATGGCGGTTTCCACGGTGAATCCGCCGGAAAGCAGCGTGTCGAGATCGCAGCCGAGAATGGAACACGCCTCGGTGATCGCAAGGTCGATATAGGAGTTGTGCTTCTGCTTCTGTTCGTCGGAAACCAGGTTGAGCGGTTCCGCCTTCGCCTGCCGCGCAGTCTCGGCGTCGATCATGCCGTACTCGACCATCAGATCGAGAATGACGCCGCGGCGGCCGAGAGACGCTTCGGGACGGAGGTGCGGCGCATAGGTTGCGGGCGATTTCAGTACGCCTGCCAGAAGCGCGCTTTGAGCAACGCTCAGTTCGTTCGCGTGCACGCCGAAATATCCCTCCGCCGCCGCTTCGATGCCGTAATAGCCGCCGCCGAAATAAACGCGGTTCAGATAGCAGGAGAGGATCTCGTCCTTGGTCAAAAGCTGTTCGAGCTGATAGGAGAGGATCGCCTCGTCGACTTTGCGGTTCAGCGTCTTCTCGGCGGAAAGGTGCGTGAGCTTGATGAGCTGCTGCGTCACGGTACTCGCGCCCTCCACATAGGAACCGGCGCGCAGGTCGTGCAGCGCCGCGCCCGCGATGCGAATGAGGTCGAATCCCGGATGCGAATAAAACCGCGCGTCCTCCGCGGCGAGAAACGCGTTCTTCACATAGTCCGGCAGCGTGTCGATCCCGATCGAAACACGGTTTTCCCTGCGGTACAGCCGCGAAACGACTGTGCCGTCGCGGTCCTTGATCAGGAGGGTTTCCTCGGACGCATAGATCTTTTCAAGGTCCAGCATCTGCCACGCGTCCTGCGAAAACAGCCAGACCGCGCCGCAGAACAGCGGAACGAGCACGAGCAGCAGAACGACGCGCAAAAAACGCCGACGGCGGCGTCGGCGGTATAAGCTTTGATAGGTTCGGATGGCTTCTTGCCCGCGCATACACACAGTATGCCGCGCGGGCGCTTACCCTATGCGCGCGGGAGCAGAAAGCGGCGCAGACGCTTTTGATACGCTTTCGAAAACAGCTGATACGCGATATCGAGCAAAAACAGGAAAAACAGAACGCCGAGCGCAAAAAGCGCGGTGACGAGCGGCGGGAGGACGGTGAGAAGATGCACGTCAAGGAAGTACAGCCCGACCGTGACGAGCGCCGTCCACAGGAGCACGATGCCGATCGGCACAAGCGTTGCAAGACGCGGGTTTTTGAGACCGCGGAACGCGTGCCGCAGCGGAACGTACGGCGCAAGGATGCAGACAAATGCGAGCCATGCATAATGCGGAACGGGCAGCGCAAGCACGATCGCGGCGATCACAAGATCGCAGAGGATCGCGTACCGCGTGAGGCGCTCCTCGCAAAGCGGCTGCATGCATACGGCAAGCGGCAGGAAAAAGAGCGGCGCAAACCAGCCCGTGAGCTCCGCCGCGCAGAGCAGCAGAAGCGCGAGAAGGGCGCACATCGGAACAAGCCGTATCGGGGATGGTTGACGTTCGAATGCCATACTTAGATCCGAAAGACCGTCAGGCCTTTCGCCTCCGCCATCCGCATCGTCTGCGCAGAGCCGCTGGGGGCTTTTCGCACATAGGCGATGCAGAACTGTGAATCGTTGACCATACGCGCGTTCCGTTCGCGCATACAGCCGGGGTGATACGTTTCGGACAGGTACAGAACCGCGTCCGCTTCCTGAAGGATCGTCCGGTACCGCAGCTTGTCGGCGGACGTATAGGAATGCGCCTGTCCGCGGTGCGGCACATAGACCGAAAGCGTGATCGAAGGGTCGATCTTTTTGAGCGCAAGGATCCATTCGCCTGCCAGAAGATCGAACCCCTTTGCGCCGCCGATCACAAAGTGACGGCAACCCTCTTTGACCGCGTCCGAAACCGCCGATTCCAGCGAGGACAGCAGTACGGCGTACGCGGGCGAATCCGGTTTCGGCAGCTCGCGGTGCCCGGTGAAGCAGCAGGTTGCGTTCATGGGAGCGCTCCTTTCCGCATCGTGCGGTTCGAGAGCAGCCGGTGCAGCGCTTTCTGATCGTTTTCGTCAAATGCACGGATCAGCTCGACGGCGAGACGCTCCGCCTCGTCAAAGAGCTCCGGGACGCTTTCGTACCGGACACGGTCCGGCTCCCACGGGGATGCCCAGCTTTTGCGGGACAGGTTCATGCAGCCGTCGCAGTCCTCATGGTCCGGACCGATCAGCAGATCGGAAACGACGCCCGGCTTTTTGAACAGCCGTTCAACAAACCGCACAAAGCGGTAGCGGCGGTTTTTCGGATCGAACATCAGCGGGGCGAGCCGCCGGTACTTGCGGACGCCGCGGGCATACGCACCCGAAACGGATGCGCCGCAAAGCTCCTTTGAGATGTCGGAAAGGAGCGCGTCGACCCGGTCGGCGCCGACACGCGCCAAAAGGACGGAACGGTAGGGGAACGCGTCCTTCGTCTGCGTATAGACGACGGAGTCGATCACACCCTCGAAACGCGAATGTGCGCTGCCCGGATGCGACGAATCCACATAGGGATGCAGCGTGCTGTCCAGCGCGATGTGCGTCAAAAAACCGTACAGATACGGGTGCAGGGAAGCGTCCGCGTGCTTTTCGAGCGCGGAAAAGAGCACGCCGCAGTCCAGCCCGTGCAGGACGTTGCCGTGTTTTTTCTGATGCGGCACAAACGGCGTCGGCGGCAGACGGTCGTAGAAATAGTAATCCGGTCCGAGACACCCGAGAAAATAGAGTTCCCCGAGCGTTTCGACTGGCTTACGGACCGCCTCGGCGACACGCGTGCCGAAGATAAGATGCGTGCAGATGTTCGGCATAGGAATATGATACCATATTTTCCGGATTTTGTACCCGTTTTGCGCGTGTTTTTTATCTTTTTTGTAAACGAAATGCAAAATCTCTTCCGATTTGCGAAATGCGTGCTAAAATGGGAACATATCAGATCATGCGGAGGTGGGGCTATCCATGAAACGCATCAAAAACAGAAGAAAACACTTCCGGATCACCAATCCGCTCGGCTTTTCGCTGTTCTGCGCGATGATCATTCTCGCGATCGGGCTGATCGTCGGCATGGTTTTTCTCGTCCGCGGCGGGTATCTTAAGGACATGCTGAACTGCGCAAAGTCCGAATTGAACGGCGGACGCGGAACGCCGACGCAGGTTGCGGCGGTTTCGGAAACGCCCGAAACGCCCGCACCCTCGCTGAAACCGACGGATACGTCGCTTGAAACGCCCGCAATCGGCACGCCTGCGCCCGAAACGCCGACGCCGCCGCCCATCGAGCCGGAAACGCCCGATCCCGACGCGGCTGCCGGTCCCACGAAGGACCCGACCTCGCCGCTTGCCGGGTTCACGATCGGTCTGGATCCGACGCGCGACGGCGGATCGAAGTACAAGGAGGAGGGCGAGTATAACCTCGAGTTCGCGAAGGAGCTTGCCGCGTTCCTCGAATCCAAGGGCGCGAAGGTGATCATCACCCGCGAAGACACCAAGAAGGAAGTCGGAAACAGCCAGCGTGCGAAGATCATCAAGAATGCGAACTGCGACATCGCGCTGCGGCTGATGTGCAACCATATTTCCTCGAAGACGTCCGGCTGCTACGTGCAGGCGCCGAAGAAGAACAAGACCTACGGAAAGGCGCTGATCGACGCGTACTCGGAGGCAACCGGCATCAAGATTCAGTCCGGCAAGAAGAACGGCGTTGAGCAGAAGAACGACGAGGTGGCGTCCGGCTGCGGCTGTCCGTGCGTACTGCTCATCATGGGCAACTGGGACAACAAGACCGAGCGCGAGAATCTGCGCGACAGCGCGACGCGTCAGAAGATGATGCAGTCGATCTACGAAACGCTGCTGGGACAGCTGAAAAAATAACACTCCGGAATCGAAACGGTGCGCGGACGGGAATCGGATCGCGCGCCGTTTTTTCCGAAAAATGCCAAAGAGATTTTGAAAAAAAAGCGCCGTTTCGGCGCAACCGAATCCGTCTCTTTCGGGTATTATCAGTGAGGAGCGAAAAAACGTTGGAACAAAGCATGCTTTACGAACGGAATGATCCCGTCAACAACAACCTTGACGCGTTGTTTCAAACGTACGGCGACATGGTCTACCGCCTGGCGCTGGTACGCACAAGAAGCACCGCCGACGCGGAAGACGTCGTTCAGGAGGTCTTTTTGCGATGCCTGAAAAACAATCCCGATTTCAAAAGCGCCGAGCATCAGAAGGCGTGGCTCATTAAGGTCGCTGTCAACTGCTCGAAATCGCTTCTGGGAAGCGCGTTCCGGCGGCACAGCGTGCCGGAGGACGCGATGGGAGAATTGGCGTCGGAGGATGAGACACCGGATTCGACCGTGTACGACGCAGTCATGCAGCTCCCGGAGAAATACCGAACGGCGATCCATTTGTACTACTATGAAGATTACTCCGTCAAAGAGATCGCGGACGCAATGCGGACGACGGAATCGACGGTGAAATCGTGGCTGCACCGTGCAAGAGGAATGCTGAAAGAGACGCTTGGAGGAGAATTCGATGTTTAAGGATGCGTATCGAAAGAAGAACGACACCATCCATGTGCGGGAAGGCCTGCTGGATGATATCAAAGCGGAGCGCGTGCAGAGAGTACGCGAGGAGCGGAAAAAGAAGGAACATCGCAGACAGTGGCTGATCGCGATCCCCGCGGTTGCCGCAGCGGCAGCCGCCTGCGTCGCGGTGGTTATCGGCATCCGTGCCGTCAGCGGGAAGAGCGCCGCAGCGCCCATGGCAGGCGAATTGTCCGCAGAGGTCGCGGCTGCGCAGGGATACGGCGACTCCGTCGCTGAGTACGCGGACGCCGCATGGAACGCGCCGACAACCGTCGGCTCCTATGAGGAGCTCGGCAGGATCATGCAGGAGCGTTACGAACAGCGCAGAAGCAGCACGTCCGGTTATTACGGCATTCCCGACGAAGCGGTTGCGGAGGTTGCCGAAGAGCCCGCGGCGGCGGAGCCGATTGAGGTTCCCGCGCCGCAGCCGACGTCGCCCGCATTGGAAATCAACAAGGTAAAGGGCGCTGATTCCGTCGACGGATCGGGCAGGAATTACTCCGGCACAAACAATCAGGTCGAGAATATCGACGAAGCGGATATCGTCAAGACCGACGGCATGCATATCTACGCGCTGAATCAGGGGAAAGGAAAAGTCTTCATCCTTTCCGCAGAGGGCAAGGATACCAAGATCGTTTCCGCGATCAAGCTGAACGAGCCCTCCGGAAAATCAAACAGCTCGCGGTATTACGGCGAAATGATGCTGTACGGCGACCGGCTGTATCTGCTCGGCACGCACAGCGACTGGGGAAACAACGTCAAGGAGCAGGATCGCGTTCAGACCTTTGCGGAGGTCTACGATATTTCCGATCCCGCAAAGCCCGCGCTGATCGCAACGCATAAGCAGCAGGGCGGCTACCGCACGGCGCGGCTCATCGACGATCTTCTGCTGATCGTTTCGAACTACCGTATCTATCCGATCTTCTTCGACGATACGGTTCCGACCAACGAGATCGGACCGAAGGTGGCGACAAACAGCGAATCGATCCCGCTTGCGCCGGACGAGATCTACGTCAATCCGGATTCGGGCGAAAACGGCTTCACCGTCGTGACGACGCTCCGTGCCGGCGACGGCAAGGTGTTCGATTCACACAAGGCGGTGCTCGGCGGCTGCACCAACGTCTACTGCAACGGTACGGACCTTCTGATCGCGTCCGACGAGTATACGAGCGACAAGAGCGACGAGCAGACCGCCGAAAACGGCAAGCATTTTGTAAAGATCGTGTCCGGTTCAAAGACCAATCTGTTCCGGTTCACGATCCGTGACGGAAAGATCGAAGCCGCCGCGAGCACGAAGCTTCCGGGCTCGCTCTTAAATCAGTTCAGCATGGACGCGTACAACGGGTATTACCGCCTCGTCGTGACGCGCAGCGACAGCGAAGAGATCATCTGGACGGACGGCGTCGACACCTATGAGTGGAACAACACCAGCGACTGCGCGCTGTATGTGCTCGACGGCAATCTCAACACGGTCGGCAGCATCGAGGAGCTCGCAAAGGACGAACGCGTGCAGTCCGTGCGGTTTATGGGAGACACGGCGTACTTCGTGACGTTCCGTCAGGTCGATCCGCTGTTTGCGGCGGACCTTTCGGATCCCGCGAACCCGAAGGTGCTCTCCGCGCTGAAGATCCCCGGATTCTCGGCGTACCTGCATCCGTTCGGCGAAGGAAAGCTGCTCGGCATCGGCTACGACGCGGACGAGGAGCATGGCTGGACGGAGAACGTCAAGCTCTCGATGTTCGACATTTCCGACCCGGCGAACGTGAAGGAAGCGTTCAAGCTCTCCGTGAAGGATGCGCACTTCACATCGGTGCAGTCGAACCACAAGACCGTATTCGTCGACGTGAACAGCGGCACGGTTGCGTTCCTTGCGGACAACATATATCTGGTGTTCCGCGCGGACGAGAAGGGCTTTACCGAGGTCGGACGGATCGAGACCGAAATCGACGACTGGTTCGACGGAAACGCGCGCGGGCTGTTCGTGGACGACGCGTTCTATGTGATCAACCAGAGCGAGGTCGTGATCCTCTCGTTCGAGACGATGGAGAAGATCGCATCGGTCAAGCTGAAATAAACAGGCAACATGAAAAGGAGGGGAAGAACCCCTCCTTTTTTGATGCCGGTTTCAATACCCGAACTTTTTGCGTTTGACCGCCATGAAGATGAACGAAAGGACGGTCGCCATCAGCTCGGCGACGACGACCGAGAACCAAAGCCCGTTTACGCCGAAGAACAGCGGAAGGATGAGGATCGCGCCGAGTTCGAAAACAAGCGTGCGCAGGAACGAAATAATTGCGGAGGTCACGCCGTCGTTCAGCGCGGTGAAGAAACCGGAGCCGAAGATCGCGAATCCGATAAAGAAGAAGGACAGTCCGAAGATGCGGAAGCCGGATTCGGTCAACTGCATCAGACCTTCGTCATAGCCCACGAACAGCAGCGCCAGCGGTCTTGTCAGCGCTTCGGCGGCGGCGACCATCAGAACGCCGCCGATCAGCAGAAGCAGAAGACTCTTTCGCAGCAGGTTTTTGAGCTCGCCGCCGTTTTTCGCGCCGTAATGAAAGCCGAAGACCGGCGCGGTGCCGATGGAGTAGCCGATGAAGATCGCGGCGAAGATCATGTTGACGTACATCATCACGCCGTACGCCGCAACGCCGTCTTCGCCCGCGTACTTCAAAAGCTGTACGTTCATCACCATGCCGACAATACTCATGGATGCGCTGTTGACGAGCTCCGAAACGCCGTTGGTCGTGGCTTTTATGAGCGCCTTTCCGTCGAACCGCGTTTTGCCGAGGCGCAGGATGCTGCTGTTTTTGCGGAAGAAATAGATCAGCGGAACGCCGCCGCCCACAACCTGCCCGAGCGCGGTTGCGATCGCCGCGCCGACGATCTTCAGTTCCTGCGGAAGCAGCGTTACGAGGACTGCGTCGCCGATCATGTTGGTCACGCCGCCCGCAACGATCACCCAGAAGCCGAGCTGCGGCTTTTCCGCGGCGACAAAGAAGCTCTGAAACAGAAGCTGCAGAACGAAGAACGGCATCGCCGCGATGACGATCCTGCCGTATACCACGCAGTTATCCAGCAGCGTGCCGGTTGCGCCCAGAAGCGCCGCGATCGGGCGCAGAAAAACGATTCCGAGGATCGCGAAGACGATGCCGAGCAGGAACGACGCATAGACGAACAGCGAGAAATACCGGTTCGCGCGTTCGGGATCGCCCTCGCCGAAGGTCTTGGAAACCAGCGCGGTGCCGCCGGTGCCGAACATGAAGCCGACGGTCGAGACGACCATGATGAACGGCATGATGAGATTGACCGCCGCAAACGGTTCCTTGCCCGCGAAGTTCGAAACAAAATACCCGTCGACCACGCCGTAGATCGAGGTAAAGATCATCATGGCGATGGACGGCAGGGTAAATCGAAGCAGCTTCCGGTATGTGAAGTGATCGGAAAGGCGAATGCTCATTCCTTGCTTTCGAACCACGTTTGCGCAAAGGCGGCGACGGCGGAGGCAAGCGCCTTCAGATCCCATTCGCCGGTATTGACGGTGAGATGATAGCTTTCGCAGCGTCCCCATTCGCTGCCGGTCAGAAACTCGCGGGTGCGGGCGCGCGCTTTGTCGATCTCCTTCATCTTGCGGACAAGCTCGCGGTCGGTCAGCCGTTCGTCCTCCCGCGCGCGGGCGCGGCAGCGGCGGATCTTTGCCTCGCGGTCGGCGCACACAAAGATGCTGAACGGATGCAGATCCTTGAGGATCGCGTCCGCATTGCGTCCGATGATCACGCAGTCCTTGCCGAGCGCGGCGATCCCCTCGATGACCTTTTTCTGCTGCACAAGGAGGTCGATCTTGCTTGCGTTTATGTACGCGACCGAATGCATCGTGCCGCCGAAGGTCACGGGGAAGTCCTGCCAGCCGTGATTGTCGAGCGCGGTCTCGACGTAGTTCGCGTCCAGTCCGCTCTTGTCGGCGATGGCGGAGATGATCTCGCTGTCGTAGTAGTCGTATCCCAGAAGATCGGCGATGCGCTTTCCGAGTTCGCGCCCGCCGGAACCGAATTCACGGCTTACGGTGATGATATTCATGTCTGCTCCTTTCCGAAACGTTCCGAACCCGGAACGCCGCACGGATCGTATATAAAAAATATAGTACAATCCGAACGAAATGTCAATCGGATCGACACAAATCGGCGCGGGATCGGGAAAGACACTTGCAAGCGTGCGGCGTTTGGGGTACAATAAAACAAACAGAGTTCGGAGGGGGACGCATTTATGATCATTGTGGGTATCTGCGGCGCATCGGGCAGCGGGAAAAGCACGCTGGCAAAACGGATTCAGGACAGTCTTTCGTGCAGCTGCGTGATCATCGGACAGGACTGCTACTACAAGAGCTTTCCGGAGCTGCCGTTCGAGGAGCGCGTGCACATCAATTACGATGAACCGACCATCTTCGACTACGACGAGATCCTGCGCGATCTCGACGCGCTCGAAAGCGGGAAACCCATCACGAAAAAAGGGTACGACTACGCAAAGCATCTGCGCGCCGATTCGGACGAGCTGATCTATCCGCCCGAGGTGCTCATCATGGAGGGCATCCACGTGTTCCACGATCCGCGTCTCCTCGAGCGCATGGTGCTGAAGGTCTACATGTACGTCGATATCGACATCTGCCTTCTTCGCCGCATCAAGCGCGACATCAAGAGCCGCGGCAGAGCGATCGACAACATTGCCGAGCAGTACGTGGAAACGGTCAAGCCGATGTTCGAGAAGTATATCGTGAACTACATCAACGACGCCGACTTTGCGATCATGCGCGGCGGCAAGAACAAGATGGCGATCGACTGCATCTCGGCGTATCTGACGACCAAAGTGCTCGCCGAGCGATTCGAGAAGGAATCGGGCAAGCCGAAGCCCGCAACGGAGGAGTCCGAAAGAGAAGACTGATCTTTGCGGAGACGGAGCGATCCGTCTCCGTTTTATACGGAGGACGCATGACGGATACAGATCTGTATTTTGAAACAAGCGGGGCGGGCGAGCCGCTGATCCTGCTGCACGGAAACGGAGAGGACCGCACGGATTTTGAGGGGCAGATTCCGTACCTTGCAGAGCGATTCGCCGTTTACGCGGTCGATACGCGCGGACACGGCAAAAGCCCTGCGGGAACGAAACCGTTTACGCTTTCGCAGTTTGCGGACGACCTTAAGGACTTTATGGACGCGCAGGGGATCGGACGCGCGCATCTGCTCGGCTTTTCGGACGGCGCGAACATCGCGATGCTGTTTGCGCTCAGATACCCCGAACGGCTTTTGTCGCTCGTTCTGAACAGCGGGAACCTGTATCCCGAGGGATTGGCGCAGGATATCCTCGACGAAATGCGCATCGATTACGAAGCGGCAAAGAACGGCAGGACGGAGGAGGAACGGCATGAAGCCGCGCTGCTCGAACTGATGCTTTTTGAACCGCAGATCCGACCGGAAGAACTGTCGAAGATCGCCGTTCCGACGCTCGTTATCGCCGGCGACCGCGATATGATCCGACCGGAGCATACGCGGCTGATTGCAAACAGCATCCCGGGTGCAAAGCTCCGCATTCTGCCCGGCACGCACGGTCTGCTGCTGGAATCGCCGGATGCGTTCAACCGCGCGGTCGGCGCGTTTTACGACTCATTTGTCCGATAAGAAAAGCAAAAGCGCCGGGGGCAGGTCCCCCGGCTTTTTATATATTTGAAAAAACGGGACAAATCGGCAAATTGCGTGTTGACAAAACAGGGGGAATATGGCACTATATGGAGAGAAAAGTTTAGTGATCGTAAACTAAAAGTTTAGAAAGGATAGACACGATGGAAACGGGCAGACCGGAGATCGGACGAAAGCTGAGACGGCTTCGCGTGAAGCTCGGACTGACGCAGGAGGAGCTTGCGGCGCGTACCGAGCTCACCAAGGGGTTTATCTCCCAGCTGGAAAACGATATCACCTCGCCTTCGATCGCGACGCTCATCGATATTCTCGAAGCGCTCGGGACCGACATTTCCGCGTTCTTCAACGACCGTTCGGACGCGCGCGTGGTGTTCACGCCGGACGACACGTTTGAGAAGGAGGACGGCGAGGCGGGCACGCTGATTCGCTGGCTTGTGCCGAACGCGCAGAAAAACGCGCTGGAGCCGATCCTCGTCACGATCCGTCCGGGCGGAAAGACGGAGGAGCTCGATCCGCATGAGGGCGAGGAGTTCGGGCACGTTCTGTCCGGCACGGTCACGCTCGTGGACGGCGACGCAAAGTATCGCGTGAAGAAAGGCGACAGCTTTTACCTGCATCCGCAGGGCGTACACTATCTTTTCAACAACGGAAAAACACCGGCGAAGGTGCTCTGGATCAGCACGCCGCCGTCATTTTAAGGGGGGCACATGGAAAGCAAGCATTTGATCGAACTGGTCGACGTCAGCAAGGATTACAACGGAGATGTGGCGCTCGAGCACGTCAATCTGTATATCAACGACGGCGAGTTTTTAACGCTTCTGGGACCGTCCGGCTGCGGCAAGACGACGCTGCTTCGCTGCATTGCGGGGTTCATTACGCCGTCCTCCGGCATGATCAAAATGAACGGCGTCGACATCGCGAAGGTCCCGCCGCACAAGCGCGAGATCAACACGGTCTTCCAGAAGTACGCGCTGTTCCCGCACCTGAACGTGCACGACAACATCGCGTTCGGTCTGAAAATCAAAAAGACGCCGAAGCCCGTCATCGAGGAGAAGGTCGAGAAGATGCTGAAGCTCGTCAATCTCGAGGGCTACGGCAGACGCTGGATCGACCAGCTTTCCGGCGGTCAGCAGCAGCGCGTCGCGATCGCACGCGCGCTCGTCAACGAGCCGAAGGTGCTTCTTCTGGACGAACCGCTGGGCGCGCTGGATCTGAAGCTCCGGCAGGAGATGCAGGTGGAATTGAAGCGCATGCAGCGGCAGCTCGGCATCACGTTCATCTACGTCACGCACGACCAGGAAGAGGCGCTGACCATGTCCGACACGATCGTCGTCATGAAGGACGGCGTGATTCAGCAGATCGGCAAGCCGACCGACATCTATAACGAGCCGAAAAACCCGTTCGTCGCGGACTTCATCGGCGAGAGCAACATCGTCCCGGGTCTCATGCTCGAGGACTACAAGGTTCGCATGAACGGCGTGGTTTACCGCTGCGTGGACGCGGGCTTCGGCAGGAACGTTGAGGTCGACGCGGTCGTGCGTCCCGAAGACATCGACATCATTCCGATCGAAAAGGCGCGCGTGATCGGCACGGTCGCCTCGGTCGTGTTCATGGGCGTGCACTATGAGATCTGCGTGGACTGCGGCGGGTACGAATGGATCGTTCACACCACGGACTTTGCGCCGGTCGGAAGCCGCGTCGGCATCCAGATCCTGCCGGATGCAATCCACATCATGAAGAAAACGCGCGCGAACAACATCTTCGACGCCGAGGTCTGGCCGAGCGACGGCGCAGTCTATATCGACGACGTGGCATTCCCGTGCGAGGGACTGGACGATTACGAAAACAAAGAGATCGCCATCGTGCGCATCGCGCCCGAAAATGTGCGGCTCGTTGCGCCGCAGGACGCGAAGCTCACCGGCTCGGTCAAGGCGTGCATGTTCCTCGGCACGCACTACGAGATCACGATCTCCTGCGAGGAAAACGACTGGATCGCGCACTCCGACGATTTCATGGAGGACGGCGAGGAGGTCGGAATCCTGGTCGATCCCGACAAGATGGAGCTGACCAAAAAGGAAGCCGAGGATTCCGAAGAAGAAGCCGAAACGACCGAGACCGTTACGCGTGAAGAGTAAGAGGACAGGGGCATGAAGCGAAAATACTTTGCTTATCCGTATATCGTATGGATGATCCTGTTCATCGCCGCGCCGATGCTGTTCATCTTCTACTATGCGTTCAATGTGAACGGCACCTGGACGGCGGAAAAGTTCCTCGATACGCTGAAGAACCTCAACTACTGGAAAACGCTGCTGCGAAGCGTTCTGATGGCGTTCGGCACGACCGCGATCTGTCTGCTGCTCGGCTATCCGATCGCGTACATTCTTTCGAACATGAAGAAGTCGGTCGCCGGATTCATCTCGGTGCTGTTCTTCGTGCCGATGTGGATGAACTTCGTGCTGCGCACCTATGCGTGGAGCGCGATCATCGAGTACGCGATTCCGGACCTGTTCAATATGACGCGATCGATGACGGCGACGTCGACGGGGCGCACGATCGCGGTGCTGCTCGTGCTCGTCTACGACTTCCTGCCGTTCATGGTGCTGCCGCTTTACAATACGCTCAGCAAGCTCGACAAGAGCTTATTGGAGGCGTCGCGCGATCTCGGCGCAAACGGCAAAACGACGTTCTTCCGCGTGGTGCTGCCGCTGTCGATCCCGGGCATCGTTTCCGGCATCACGATGGTATTCGTGCCCGCCATCACGGCGTTCACGGTTCCGGCGCTGATCGGCAACGGCAACTACTCGCTGTACGGCAACGTGATCGACGACGCGTTCAAGATCAATCCGGAGTATTCCATCGGTTCCACGCTGTCCATCATTCTGCTGGTGTTCGTCCTGATCAGCACGCTGATCATGAACCACTTTGACACCGACAAGGAAGGAGGGAGCATCCTGTGAAGCGATTCGGCCGTTCCCTCAAATACGTCTACCTCGGCGTCATGCTGCTGTTCCTGTATCTGCCGATCGTATATCTGATCGTGTTCTCGTTCAACAGCTTCCACGTCAACAGAGGCAACGTTGACTACACGAACATCGGCAAA
>JAEEGF011043739.1_pt1 | contig 23728 bp, 22 predicted proteins | sample 9134171 | NCBI WGS metagenome assembly JAEEGF01 (sample SAMN16246542, study PRJNA631951) | gut metagenome | biome: gut microbiome; feature: rumen; material: AP-attached | host: Bos | place: Iran: Karaj | collected 2018-10
ATGAAGGCTGGTCCCTGGGTGCTGATTGTGACTTACTTCTTCCTGACTGTTTCGGAGCTGTTCATCTCTCCGCTGGGTCTGTCGTTTGTGTCGAAGATTGCGCCACAGCACTTGCAGGGTATCTGCCAAGGTCTGTGGTTGTGTGCTACGGCTATCGGTAACCTGTTCATCGCGCTTGGTGTGACCATGCTCAACAGTTTCCCGCATCAGTGGCAGTGCTGGGCAGTCTTTGCTGCATTCTGCCTCATCTCAATGTGTGTGATGTTAGGCATGCTCAAGTGGCTCGAGCGCGTGACGAAATAACATCAGTCTATCACACTACTAGTACATGGGGTGGCACGATTGTGCCGCCCCATTGTAGTTTTGCACCAACCTTAAACTATCTTACCCATGAAACACTTCACTTTAACCGAATTTACACGCTCGGCGACGGCGCGACGGTTGGGTGTTGACAACACCCCGTCGCCCGAGGCTGTGGCAGCCCTGACGCAGCTGGTCGACAACGTCCTTGATCCCCTGCGAGAGGCATGGGGCGCACCCTTGTATGTCACCAGCGGCTATCGCTGTCCAGCCCTCAACCGTGCTGTGGGCGGTGTGCCGCATAGTCAACATATCCTGGGACAAGCTGCTGACGTGACGACGGGCACTATCGACGGCAACCGACGACTGTGGCAACTGCTGCAATCGCTCAAACTCCCCGTTGACCAGGTCATCAACGAACATGGTTACCGTTGGCTGCACATCTCCCACGGCCCCCGCAACCGCTGCCACTACTTCTCAATCAACTAGAACCCACCTTCATAAACACTCACTACCATGAACGACAACCTTAAAATCTTGCTAGGCGCTTACCATGCTTGGATGCGTTGCGCAAGCTTGCGTGCCAGTCGGGCACGCAACAAACGCTTTACCTACGGCGATCAGTGGTGTGATACCTTTACCGACCGTGATGGTGTCACTCTCACCGATGGCCAGCGCAGTGTGCGTGCGGGCGCACAACCCTTGACCAATAACTTGCTGCGCCAACTAGTGCGAACGGTTGTGGGACGTTACCGCTCGCAGGTGATTGATGCCGTTGTGCCGGCCGACAAGCGCATGGCACATCAGGTCGCAGCGCTCCAACTCGACGAACTCGACAGCCGTGCGCTTGAGGAATATCTCATTTCGGGATGCGCCGTGCAGCGTGTCGAGACAGTGAATGCACTGGGCAAGCCGCACCTTCAGGTTGACAATGTGAACATCAACCAGTTCTTCATCGACTCGGTTCTTGACCCGCGTGGAACAGACTGCCACCTCGTGGGGCAGCTGCACGACTTGTCGCTAGCCGAATTGCTTCAGCGCGTGGCAGGCGGTTCGCGCCGACGAGCGCAGTGGGTTAGGCATGTCTACAGCGAGCAAGTAGACCAACGCATTGCCGCCTTGTGCTCCAACATCGGGGCTGATGTGATGACGGGCATGCCTTTCTGGAATGCCGAGGGTGGCAAGTGCCGCGCCATTGAGGTGTGGACGCTCGAGAGTCAGGAGGTGCTCATCTGTCACAACCGCCGCACGGCAACGCTGACTACAGTGCCGTTGTCGCAGTCGCGCGAAGTGAAGCGCATGCGGCAGAATCCTGATGTGGCCACACGATGGGACATTGCCACTACTTGGCGCTGCCGATGGTTTTCGCCCATGGGCGACCTGCTGGCCAGCTATGCCGCTCCTGGTGAGATGGGGTCACACCCTTTTGTCACCAAGTTTTACCCGCTCATAGACGGCGAGGTGCACTCGTTTGTCGAGGGTGCCATCGACCAGCAGAAGCAGGTGAATAGGCTCATCACGATGGTGAACCATGCTATGGAGGCGAGCGCCAAGGGTGTGCTCCTGTTCCCCGAGACTGCCTTGCCCGATGGATTCACGTGGGGTGATGTGCGCCGTGCTTGGAGCAATGCCGGTGGCATCCTTCCCTATGACCCGCGCGAGAGCGATGCGCGGCCCGAACAGATAGTGAACAACGGCACCAATATCGGAGCCTATGAGATGATACAGCTGCAGATGCGCCTGCTCGAGCAGGTGAGCGGTGTGAGCGGAGCCATGCAAGGTCACACAGGGCTGGGTGGGAATTCGGCATCACTCTACGAGGCGCAGTCGCAGAACGCTGTCATCGCGCTGACCGACCTCTTCGACACCTTTACTGCCTTCCGTGACCATCGTGACCGCCTCATACAGCGAAACATCGAGGCTTGACACAACAAAAGAGAGCACTAGGAAATAGTCCTAGTGCTCTCTTTTTTGTTGGCTAATACTGATTAACGCACAATCATCTTCATGCTTGAACCGTCGCTCATCTTGACGATGACAATACCAGTATGGCCGGCTGCAACGCGCTGGCCGTTGATGTTGTAACGTGCAACCTCGGTAGCACCCTTGGCGTCGATGTTGTCGATGCCGGTCGTAGGCGCAGAGCCGTAGTAGGTGACTACGATGGGCTCTTCATTGGTGGCGCGACCAGTCTCAATGGCACCAGCGGGGATGGTCAGTGTATAAGTGCCATCCTTAGCGATGAAATAGTCGGTGAAGCCATCGTAATCTGAGCCCCAAATGTTAACGCTCATCTTGTCACTGCTGATGGTTGACATCCACTCGTTAGACGGAGCAACTACGGTTCCATCTTCCTCGCACAAAGTGACGTTGCTTGCATCAACGCTGGTGAGCATCTTGTTGAACTCAAGAATGAAAGCCATGCTCACAATGCGGCTGTCGCTCTGTGGAAGCACGCTGTTGGGCAGGGGGTCGCCACCCACCACCTCCAGAGGATCGGCGGGAGCAGGAGCATTCATGCCGTAGTACTCAACCACGATTTCGTCCTCGGTCAGGACACCAGCGGGAACCACCAGGTAGTAGTTGGCATCCTCGCAAGCAAAGAAACAAGTGAAACCGTCATAGTCGGCGCCCCAGATGGTGACACTATTGCCGCTGGTGTTGGCGTACCAGTCGTCATCAGGAGTAATCTCAGTACCAGTGACGGGGTCATCCTTCATCAGCTTCACGCTTGTCACGTCACCCACGGTGACGGCCTGGTCAAAGTTGAAGGTGAACGACATGATAGCGTAGTTGCTGTAAGACTTCGGCAACACGGTGTTGGCGGCGGGCTCTACGCTGTAGGTCTGAGCCATAGCGGCTAGGCCCATGGCTGCGATAGCAACCAGTGAGAGTAAAAATTTCTTCATTGTTTTTTCGGTTTTGTTTGTTTAATATAAAAGGTATATGGGTTTAGGGTTTCCCTAAATCCTCCTAGGAGGGAATCTTAGGGGGATTTAGGGAGTCCTAATCTCTTTTTTATTTGCCAAGCATCTTGTTGATGACGGCATTGACATCGCTGATGTCAATTTTGCCATCGCCATTCATGTCGCAGCTTTCAACCATGTCGGCCTTGCCCAGCATCATGTTGATGACTGCGTTGACGTCACTGATGTCGACCTGACCGTCACCATTGGCGTCGCCAGGTACTTGAGGCGCCTCGCCATGTGCATAGTGGACAAGGATGAAGATGTGCTCGCTCTCCTCGCCGGCGGCGTTCTTGACCATGCCTGCGGGCAATGAGAAGTAGTACCAGTCTTCCTCATCGGCCTTGAACTGGCAGGTGTAGCCATCAAGGTCGGCACCATAGACCGTCAGGGTCTTCTGATCCTCGCTCAGGCTGGCAATCCACTTGTCGTCGGGACGGAGGTCGCTGGAGTAGAACAGATAGTTGGTGCGGATGTGAACGTCGGGGTTCTCCTGAACCAGTTCGACGGGTTGGTCAAAGGTCACAGTCACGCTCATAGGGATGTAGCCCATCTCATTGACGATGGTGTCTCCATAGGCAGGGCTGGTTGAAACGGTCTTTACGGTACCGGTTTCGCTCTCTTTCACGGTCACATAATCTCCCCACGAGGCAGCGATGTAGTCGTTCTTAGAACCCTTGGGGACATAGATAGTAGCAGATGCGTTGTAGAACGGTTGGTCATAGTCCTCATAATAGTCCATGATTTCCGGTGGGTTCGAGCCCAAGGCGGTAATCGTCAAGTTCGAGCAGTTGTAGAACGCGTGGTTGTAGACTTGCAGGATGCTTGAGGGCATCGTTACATTGCGCAGTTGGGTACAGCCTGCAAACTGGCCATCCTGGATGTAAGGAGCGTTTTCGGGAAGTACAACGTCGGTGAGGCTGGTCGAAGCAAAGGCCTGCTCGCCCAGATAAGTGATTCCGTCAGGCAGGTTGATGCTGGCCAATGCCGACTGGCAGAAGGCGTAGTCGTCAATGACAAGCATGCTCTCGGGCAGAGTGACGTTAGCCACTTGAGAGCCCCAGAATGCACCGCCATAGATGGCTGTTGCTCCAGGTGCGACAGCGAGCTCGGTCAGCCCTCGCATCGGAACGGCATAAACGATAAGCTTGTTTGCGCTATAAAGCACACCATCAACAAGTGTGAAATAGGGGTTGGCGGGGTCCAAATCGATGGTTGTGATGCCCGTTTTGGCCATAAAGCTCTCGCCCAGTTCCTTGACGCCAGCACCAATGTAGATGTTCTTCATCTGTGTGTTGTCCAAGAAGCACTCCATGCCGATGTGGGTCAGTGTCGAGGGCAAAGTGATGCCTTGAAGCATTGTACAGCCATTGAAGGCACCGTCGCCAAGGTATTTCAGACCCTCGTTCAGGGTCACTTCTTCCAACTTGTTGCAGAACAAGAATGCTGTCTTGTTGATCGTGTCAACACTGGCGGGGATGACCATCTTGGTCATTGGAGCCTTGTAGAAAGCGCTCTTGCCGATGGTCTTCAAGCCCTCGTGCAGAGTCACATTGGCCAGAGCATTAGCGCCGAAGAAAGCGTCGTCACCGATGCGGGTCACTGTCGACGGCACGTCGATAGCAGTCAGGTACTTGCATGCTAGCGAGTAGTCGCCAATCTCTTTCAGGCCCTCGTTCAGCGTGATGCTCACCAGGTCGGCACCATTGAATGCGCCATGCTTGATGACTTCGACGCTTGAGGGGATGATGGCGCTGGTAATGGAAGCCCAGCGGAATGCTTGGTCGCCAATGGCGGTGACAGTGTAGGTTGTACCACCATTCTCAACAGTAGCGGGAACGTCAATGGAGGTTGCAGTGGAATTAGCCAAACCGCTTACCTCAACGGTAGCATTACCAGTGACAGTGTAGTTTAAGTCTCCCACAGCAAATGTCTGTGCGGCGGCGCTCAGGCCTACCAGCACAGCGATAGAAAGTAAAAATTTCTTCATGATGATGAATTTGTTTAAGTATTTGAATTTGGTGCAAATGTACAAAAATCACCATTCACGTGAACACGAATTAAGGTTTTTTATTAGAATTCTCACAAAAAATGGCGAAAAAGAGTTTGTCAAATGGAATTCATTGCACGATTGCACGATTTTTGCTACCTTTGTAGGCAAGAATTTGAGCTAATAAAACAACTTTTGAAGATATGGAACCGAACAATCCCATTCAGCCGCCGGTGTTCAATCAGCCGGCACAACAACCGCAGTATCAACAACCGCAGTACCCGCAGCAGCCCTATTACGGCTTGCCTCAGATGAAACCCCAAATGGGCTTTGTCGAGGCTATCAAGACCGTGCTCATCGAGAAGTACTGCTGCTTCAAGGGAAGAGCACGACGCAGCGAGTACTGGAATTGGCAATTAGCCTATTTCTTGTTGAGCGTCGTCTTGTCAGTTTTCAATACGTTTATGATGTTCTCGAGAATAGAAACATTAGACTTGGACGACCCGTTTAGCCTCTATAAGTCACCGGGGTATATTGTAATGGCTATAGTCATGCTGGCCTTGATCTTGCCCAACTTGGGTGTAACTGTTCGCCGTTTGCATGATACTGGACACAGTGGATTGTGGGTGTTGTCCCCTTTGGTTTTCTATTTTCCAATGTTGTGGATCTCGTTGAGCATTAAGAGCCATTCCGGCTCGTCCATGGGTGGCTGGATAGCAATCATGGCTTTATGCCTGATAGCCTTATTAGCGATATGCATCATTCTAATCGTTTGGCTTTGTCGTGACAGCGACCCACGGGAAAATCAGTACGGCCCCTCACCGAAATACTCTGCTTAATTGAAAATAGCGAATTACAAATGGGTAGCCCTGTTGTGGGTTGTCTTTTTATTATCTTGTAATGGTAATAAAGGGGTAGAGCGACCTGTGCCCAGTGTATACTATTGGCGTACGACGCTGACTCTCGACTCAACTGAACGGGCCTTCCTCGCTGACCATGGGGTGGGGCGGATGTACGTCCGATACTTCGATGTGGTCATGCGCGACGGCCAGCCCATGCCCAACGCCACCCTGCAGGTGCAGGATAGCATACCGGCAGGTATCGAGGTGGTTCCCACTGTGTTTATCGTCGAGAACTGCCTGAGGCACAACCTCGACAGTGTGGCGCAGTTGCTAGTCGACCGTGTCGTGCAGATGAGCGAGACCAACGACCTGCCCGCGGCACCCGAGCTGCAGATTGACTGTGACTGGACTCAGCACTCGCAAGATGCCTATTATGCTTTCTTGCGCCATGTGCGCAGTTTGCTCAAGGAGCGCGGTATGCGGCTCTCGGTGACCATACGGTTGCACCAGCTGGCGATGGCACCGCCACCCGTCGACGAGGGCGTATTGATGGTCTACAATACAGGAGACGCCACTCGTGGCGGTGACCATAACCCCATTCTTGACTATCGCGACGTGGAGCCTTATCTGCGGTATGTCGCTGACTACGACCTGCCGCTATGTGCCGCCTACCCTGTTTTTGGGTGGAAACTGCTTTTTGCCAAGGGCGAGTTCAAAGCCATCTTGCGCGATACTGACTTGAACGATACGACAGTGTTTAGGCCTTTGGAACAAGGCGAGTGGCTGGTCTTACAGAGTCGTGATATGCCGTTGCTCAGTGACGAGGGCAATGAGGTGGCTCGAATGAGCGTGGGCAATCATGTGCGCGTTTGGCAACCCTCAGAAGCCGAGGTGCAGCGCGTGGCAAATGCTCTGAAAAAACGCCGGTCCACCATCAACCAACAAGTAGTAATCTACAGTCTTGATTCTAAATTTTTGAACAAATATAACACCGAATTCTATGAGACGCTTTATCATCCTTAGCTCCGTGCTGGCCATGACAGTGGCGACAGCACTGGCATGTGGGCCGTGGATCAGGCCCAGCTATTATATGTTTAGTGCGTTCAACCGCAACCAGATGGGCGAGACCTACACGCGAGGCTTGCTCGAATACTGGGGACAGTACTGCGCTGCGCAGACGCTCACGCCATACGATATCTCTGGGCTGGCATGGGTGTCGCCACAAATCGATGACTTTGAGAAGAGCGAGAATGAGCTCATTCGCTCGGCGCGTGAAAAGAATGACGAGGAGATGATGCAGTACCTGAATCTACTGTGCTCCTATTTGCATGTGTGCGACGATGTGAAGGGCGACACTTGGTCTTATCCATCGAAGGCCGATTTGCAAACTCGCAACACCACGATGAACTACATCTACAACCGCTCCCGCAGCTACACTGGCACGCGATTGAAACCGCAGTACGACCTGTTAGCGATGCGCACACTGATGATTCTCAAGGATTATCCCAACATCCTCAAGTGGTGGGAAACACGCGTGAGCAAGCAGCCGCAGAGTGTGTTCAAGGACATGGCAAAGGGCATTTATGCACACGCATTGCTCAACACGGGTAAGAAGCGAGAGGCTTGCGAAATCTATGCCGAACTGGGCGACATGCGCTCCATCAAGTGGGTGATGCAGGACAATCGTAACCTCGAGGGAATCAAGGCCGAGTACAAGGAAAATCCTAACTCGCCCACACTGGTTTTTCTAGTTCAAGACTATGTGAACAATGCACAAAGCACACTCGAAGGACTCCAGGGCATGGAGGCATCATTGTCTAGCGGGTACACCTACGAGGGCTTTGAAGCCGAGGTGAAAGAAGCACGACGCGCCGCAGCCAACCTGGGGCAGTTCATCCCCTTTGCTCAACAGGTGGTCAAAGAGAAAAAGACCAAGGTGCCAGCACTGTGGATGAGCGCTGCAGGACACCTCAATGCATTGCTAGGCAACAACAAGGAAGGCATCGACATGCTTGACAAGGCGATGAAGCTTAAGGGCACACAACGCATGCTGGACAATGCCCTTGTATGCCGACTCATGGCAACCATCAAGGATGCACAACCCACCCAGCAGTACAAGGAATACTTGCTGGGCGAGCTCAAGTGGCTGGAGCTGGTCGAGGGGGACGAGTTTGAAGAGGCCTTCCACTATGGCAACACCGACAACCACTACAGCGAGATGCTCAACAATCTGTGCTACGACTACCTGGGGCCCAAGTTTATCAAAGAAGGAGACCCCAACTTGGGCCTGTTGCTCATGAGTTGGTGCGACTATCGCGAGCACAACCTTTATGATGGTTACGACAACTATGCTTACACCTATGCCCGTGACAATTACTGGGCTGTCGACTCGCTCACCTCGACCCAGATGATTGCCTACCAGAAGTACCTTAACGGTGGGGCCAATGGCAAGCTAGAAAAATACCTCATCGACAACGGCAACTTGGAGCAGTATGGCAATGACTGGTACTTTGCCGACCAGATTGGCACCAAGCTCATTCGTGAGGGACGCTTCGAAGAAGCCATCCCTTGGCTCGAAAAGGTCAATATTGACTACTACAGCAGCTTGAAAATCAGTGCTTATATGGCGCGCCGGACTTATAAAAAGCCACGCTGGTTCTTTAATCAGACCGATGTGAACCAGGATGAGGAGCCAATGCCAGTCAAGTCAAACCAGAAACTTGAATATTGTCGCGACATGGTCAAGGCCATCAACCGCGTTGCCACTACTACAGGCAATGAGCGAGCTAAGGCGAGGTATGACTTGGCGATGATGTATTTCCAGGCTAGCTGCAAGGGCAACTGCTGGTACCTGAGTCGCTATGCTAACAGCATCTATGACGAGCCACTGGAATATCGCGAGGAGAAAGATCTCGTCGGAGAGTCGGTCCATCAGCTTGAGCAGGCTGCAGCCGAGGCTACCTCGTTTGACCTCAAGCAGCAATGCTTGTATGCCAACGCCTACATCCCTTGGGGTAAGCCGTACCTGACCTACGACTATGACGCCGACTATAACCAAATCCCGCGCTACGACAAGTCGACCCACGACTACACGTCGCATCGTGCATTGGCCGACTTCTACATGGCGAACCGCAGCCGCTGCAACTCTTACATCAGCCACTGCGACATTCTCACTAAGTTCCTGCCCCACAACTGATGCCTCCTGTAAATCTTTTCAAGTTATGCGTGTTTGACGGTCTTTATATATAATACACACTAAATGGTAGCGAAAAAGGGTGGTTTAACCACCCTTTTTGCTATTTTGCATCATTGAGCATAGGCATCCATTTGTCGAGCCAAGCGGCAAGGGGCGATGGACAGCTAAATAGGCCTTCGTTAAATTGCATGTTCTGCATCGAAAACCTGATGCGATAGCGTGGATTATACTTTTTGTAATATTCAGTAAGACTCTTGCCACTGATGTTGTTTTCTGCTTTTACTTCGATGGGGATGATATCCTCGCCCCATTGAATAACAAACTCCACCTCGGCTTGGCGGCCGGAGGTCCAATAGTTGGGAATTTGCACGTCAAGCAAAGGAATGATTGACTGGAGTACAGCATTTTCGGCCATAGCCCCTTTGAATTCAGTGAAATTGGCAACGGTGCTGGTTACTACGCTGGCTGGTAGATGGGCTAGACGGCGTAGGAGACCACAGTCACAGGCGTAAACCTTGAAAGCATTGGACTCTTGATACGCTGAGAGGGGCATGCCAGGCTTGGAGATGTCAAACACACGATAAATCAGACCTGCTTCTTCTAGCCACATGAGAGCATCCTCATAATCTTTCGAACGAGCACCGCTGCGGATGGCATTGTAGACAAACTTACGGTTTTCTTTTGACAAATGGGTCGGTAAGGAGTGCCACAATGCGTGGATACGAGCTACAGCCAGTGGGTCGGCGTAGCGTGAGAAGTCGAGCTCGTACATGTCCAAAATATTTTGCAAGCAAGACTCAACCTTATCCATCCCCTTGTTGCCAAGCAAGGCTGTAATGGCATTTGGCATCCCGCCACACACTTGATAGCGGCGATACTCGGTGCGCAATTTGTTGAGGATGATTTCGGGAAGACGTCTCACCTCGTTGAGTGAGTCGACATATCGAGCCGTGTCAGAATCGGCCGCACGAAGGTATTCACTGAAAGAAATAGGGTACATCCTGAAAATGTCAACCTTTCCTACAGGTACTGCCATATGTCGTTGGCGAACAGCTACACCCAGCAAAGACCCGGCAGCAATGACATGATATTCCGGGGCGAGTTCACAGAAATATTTTAGACTGTTAAAAGCCTCCTCACATTCTTGGATTTCATCAAAGATGAGCAAAGTCCGGCCTGGGACGATAGGTTGACCGCTGATGAGTTCGAGCTCTTTGAGTAAACGCAACGGGTCTTTAGTCGTTTGGAACAAAGTCTTCAAGTCGGGCATAGTGTCAAAGTCAAGCTTGATGCTGTAATCAAAGCACTCATTGCCAAACGTTTCCATTATCCACGTCTTGCCTATCTGACGGGCACCTTTCAGTAGAGCGGGTTTGCGGTCAGGGTCATCTTTCCATTGCCGCAATTGATTTAATATGTCTCGTTCAATCCTCATATGACCTAAATTTACACTAAATGGTGTCGAAAAGTGTCGTGAAATCACACTTTTCGCTACTTGACGGTGCAAAATTAAGCATTTCTTTTGAAATGACCAACGAATTCGCACAAAACACATCATCGAAAACACACTAAATGGTAGCGAAAAATGTTTTTTGAATACACTTTTCGCTATTTTGCAGTGTAAAAACGGGTTTGTATGGGTCCCTCAGATGATGCAAATGACACTTTTCCGTTCAGAAAAGTGTGTCAAACGCTTGTGCGTTCGTTCATAAAATTGTACTTTTGCGAAAAATCTCACTATTAAGTAGCGAGAAGTTTTTGTCCTTATGTTCTTATGTCTAAAAATGAAATGCAACTAAGACGCGAAGATATTGAAATCATGGCACCGGTGGGGTCGTGGGAGTCGCTTGTGGCGGCTCACCAGGGCGGCGCCGATGCCATCTACTTTGGCATCGAGGGGTTAAACATGCGTTCCAAATCGAGCGTCAACTTCACCCTCGACGACCTGCATACCATTGCCGCATGGTGCCATGAGCACGGCATGAAGAGCTACCTCACCGTTAACACCATCGTCTATGATGAGGATATCGACTATATGCACCAGATTGTCGATGCCGCACGCGAGGCGCAGGTCAGCGCCATCATCGCCAGCGACATGGCCACTATCCTCTATGCCCGTTCGATTGGTGTGGAGGTGCACATCAGCACGCAGGTTAATGTGAGCAACAGCGAAGCGGTGCGCTACTATGCGCAGTGGGCCGACGTGATGGTGATGGCGCGCGAACTGAACCTCGACCAAGTGTCGCGCATCAGCAAGGTCATTACACGTGACGACATCCGTGGCCCGCATGGTGAGCCCGTCCGCATCGAGATGTTTTGCCATGGTGCCCTGTGCATGGCCGTCAGCGGCAAGTGCTACCTGAGCCTGCATGAGACTGGTGCTAGTGCCAACCGCGGTGCTTGCCGACAAATCTGCCGGCGAGGCTACATCGTCACCGACCGCGAGACGGGTGACGAACTTGCCATCGATAACCAGTACATCATGTCGCCCAAGGACCTGAAGACCATTCACTTTATTAATAAGGTTCTGGATGCTGGCGTGCGGGTGCTCAAGATTGAGGGTCGTGCCCGCGGGCCTGAGTACGTCCGCACCGTCGTTAGTTGCTACAACGAGGCGCTCAATGCGGTCATCGACGGAACTTACAGCGAAGAGAAGATTGCACATTGGGACGAACGCTTGGCACAGGTGTTCAACCGTGGCTTTTGGGACGGTTACTACCTGGGCCAGAGGCTGGGGGAGTGGTCACACAAGTACGGTTCCAATTCTACCCATGTCAAGGAGTATTGCGCCAAGGCCATCCGCTATTTCAGCAATCTGGGCGTGGCCGAGTTCCTGATGGAGTCGGGGGAGCTGCGTGTTGGCGACGACATCTTCATCCTGGGCCCCACAACAGGAGCCATACCCATGCGTGTTGAGGAAATCCGCGTCGATCTCAAGCCCGTAGAAAAGGCCATCAAGGGCGAGCACTTCAGCATCAAGACCGACGTGAAAATCCGCCCCAGCGACCGCCTTTACCTTTGGAAGGAAAAGAGCAAATGAAAAATAATCTTAAATTCTAGGTTCTAATTGCTGATTATTTACTACCTTTGCAGCGATTTATCGAAAAATGAGAGGAGAAATGGCTGGTTTTAAGCTTAGGCTCAGATCTCTGCCATTTGACACTCAGGTGTTTAGCTATCATCTGGACGGCGATTTTTTCAACCGAGTTGAAAAGACCGAAGTTCGGAGTAGTAGTGTCGACATCACCCTGGAGGTGACAAGGAAGACCGAAAACACCTATGTGATTCAAATGGCATGCAAGGGATGGCTTATCATCCCCTGCGACCGCTGCTTGGACGACCTGACGCTCGATGTCGACACCGACTACCGCATCACTGTGCGGCACGAGGGAGACGAACTTGACGACAGTCGCGATGGCGTGCTGCTAGTGCCTGAGGCTTGGAGCGAACTAGACATGACCGAACTGATGCGTGACACGGTGCTACTGACCATCCCCATCGTGCACTGTCATGCCGACGGCGAGTGTGACCCCGAGATGATGGCCCATCTCGACGAGCACTGGACTGACACCGAGCCCGATGCCGAAGGACCGTCAGATGAGGTCGAGGACCTCTCGGAAAGCGACAAATCGGACGACGCTATAGACCCACGTTGGGAAGCGTTGCGCAAACTCAAAGATAATAACTAAAAAACAATAATAACGAAATGGCACATCCTAAACGTAGACAATCAAAGACTCGTACAGCCAAGCGTCGCACTCATGACGTGGCTGTGGCTCCCACCATCGCACAGTGCAGCAACTGCGGTGCATGGCATGTTTATCACACTGTTTGCCCCGAGTGCGGATACTATCGTGGCAAGAAGGTGATGGGCGAAGAGGCTGCTCTCTGATGGCAACCCTGTCCCTAGCATGAAATCAGGAGAAAAGGCTTATCCTAAATATTGATGCCTCGCGCCACTTTATTTAGGATATTTGCTATTTATAGCGACTTTTAAATAAATCATTAGCAAATGCTTTACGCTAGAATATCGGGATTGGCATCCTATGTTCCCGATGACGTGCTCGATAACGAGATGCTGTCCCAGATCGTTGACACCAGCGACGAGTGGATTACATCGCGTGTGGGCATCAAAGAGCGTCGTGTGCTCAAGAAACCCGTGGGCTCAAGCTACATGGGCATCATCACTGTTAACCGACTGCTTGAGGAGACACATACCGACCCCGCCGACGTTGACCTGCTCATTTGCGCTACCAGCAATCCCGACTACCGCTTCCCCTCGACGGCGTCGATTATAGCACACAACTGCGGCATCGAGCAGAAGTGCTATGCCTACGACATCCAGGGGGCCTGCTGTGGATTCTTGATCGCGCTGCAAAGTGCTGCCGCCTATGTGCGCAGTGGCATGTATAAAAAAGTGATTGTTGTCTCGGCCGAGAAGATGACCAGCATGACGAACTATGAGGACCGCACCACATGTCCGCTCTTTGGTGACGCGTGCGGAGCGATGCTTGTAGAACCCACCGAAGAGCCGGTGGGCATCATGGACGGCATCTTCCACGTCGATGGCAGCGGGCTCGAGCATCTGGTCTACAAGGCTGGTGGCTCGGCGATGCCTGCCACGCAGGAGACCGTTGCTGCGCGTCTGCATTACCTCTATCAGGAGGGACGAGCTGTGTATCGCCATGCTGTGATGGACATGCTCACCAGTAGCCAGGACGTGATGAAACGCAACAACCTTTCCGTTGACGACATCCAGTGGTTCATTCCCCATCAGGCAAACTTGCGCATCATCGAGGCAGTGGGCAGCCGACTGGGCATTGACGAGAACAAGGTGATGATCAACATCGTCAACCGTGGCAACGTCAGCGCAGCCACTATCCCATTGTGTATGGATGAGAACCGTGACAAGCTTCACAAGGGTGACAAACTCATCCTCACCGCCTTCGGCGCAGGCTTCACCTGGGGCGCGATGTACATCATCTGGGACCTTTAAGCAATGCATAATTCATAATGCATAATGCACAATTGCCGCCTGACAGAAGTGATGCAACATGCAACACAACCTGTCAGGCGACTTTTTGTCTCTCATTCGATATTCGTGATTAGAACAAAGGAATTCTTTCATTCCTTAAATTCCTGATAAAAATAATCAAGAACAAATCGATAATTCGAAAATTCGTGTCATAAGCAATTCGTGATGGAAGAAAACGAGAAGAAACATCGGGCTGGATTTGTCAATATCGTGGGCAATCCTAATGTGGGTAAGTCGACGCTGAGCAACCGACTTGTCGGCGAGCGGTTGTCCATCATCACTAGTAAAGCCCAGACCACGCGACATCGCATCATGGGCATTGTTAACGGCGATGACTATCAGATCGTGTTCAGCGACACTCCTGGTGTGCTCAAGCCCAAGTTCAAGCTACAGGAGAGCATGCTCGACTTCTCGACCGGAGCACTGGTCGATGCTGACATCCTGCTCTATGTCACCGACGTCATCGAGTCTCCCACCAAGAACCAGGAGTTTCTCGACAAGGTCGCACGCGAGAAAATCCCTGTCCTGCTCGTCATCAACAAAATTGACTTGCTCAAGGGCAACGATGACCTGCTCGCCATCATAGACCGATGGAAGCAACTGCTGCCCGATGCCGAGGTGTTCCCCACCAGCGCAACCGAGAACTTCAACGTCGACAACCTCATGGCACGCATTGTCGAACTGCTGCCCGAGAGCCCTCCCTACTTTGGCAAAGATGCCCTTACCGATCGCAATAGCCGTTTCTTTGTCACCGAGATTATCCGCGAGAAGATTCTCCTGACCTACGACAAGGAGGTTCCCTATGCCACCCAAGTTATTGTCGAGAAGTTTGACGAGAGCGATACCGCTATTCACATCATGGCAGTCATCTATGTGGAGCGCGATAGCCAGAAGGGCATTATCATTGGCCGCCAGGGTGTCAAACTCAAACATGTGGGCATCGACGCCCGCAAAGACATCGAACGATTCTTTGAGAAGAAAGTTTTCCTCCAGCTCTATGTCAAGGTCGAGCGCGACTGGCGCAACCAGGAAAACAAGCTCCGTGCATTTGGCTACATCGACTGACAAAAACCATTTTTCATGGCTAAATTGGAATGACAAGTATGTCGTTCCAATTTTTTTAGGCCATTTGTTGTAAATTGTCAAATTTTTTGCTACTTTTGCACAACGGAATGTAGCTCGGTGGTCAGGATCACCGTTCTACTTAACTCCCTTTAACTGCTTAAACTACATTTAAATACTATAATAATGGCCAAAATCAAAACTATCGGTTTATTGACCTCGGGCGGAGACGCGCCGGGGATGAACGCCGCCATACGTGCCGTGACCCGTTCGGCCATCTTTAGCGGTTTCAAGGTCAAGGGCATTTACCGCGGCTATCGCGGTTTGGTCTATGACGAAATTGTCGAGTTCAAGACCCAAAACGTGAGCAATATCATCCACCATGGGGGTACCGTCCTCAAGACGGCACGATGCAAGGAGTTTGCCACCGTCGAAGGTCGCCAGCAGGCCTACGAGAATATGCGCAAGCACGACATCGACGCGCTGGTGGTCATAGGTGGTGATGGCTCGCTCACTGGAGCCAGGGAGTTCGCGTCCGAGTTTGATGTCCCTGTGGTGGGCCTGCCGGGCACCATCGACAACGACCTCTATGGTACCGACCACACCATCGGCTACGACACAGCACTGAATACCGTCATGTGGTGCGTTGACCGCATACGCGACACCGCATCGAGCCACGAACGACTGTTCTTCATCGAGGTGATGGGACGCGACGCTGGTTTCCTGGCACTGAACGGTGCCATTGCCAGTGGTGCCGAGGCAGCAATTATCCCCGAAATTTCGACCGAAGTCGACCAGTTGGCCGAACTTATCCAAAATGGTTTCCGCAAGAGCAAGAACTCTAGCATCGTGCTGGTGGCCGAGAGTCCCATCACTGGCGGTGCTATGGGCTTGGCCGAACGTGTCCGCAAGGAGTTCCCTCAGTATGATGTGCGTGTGACCATTTTGGGTCACCTGCAACGTGGCGGTTCGCCAACGGCACTCGACCGCATCCTTGCCTCGCGCATGGGAGCTGCCGCCATTGACGCCCTGCTCGAGGGTCAGCGCAACGTCATGATTGGCGACTCCAACGATGAGATTGTCTACGTCCCCTTCGGCAAGGCCGTCCACAAGAGCAAGCCCATTGACCATGCCCTAGTCGACACCCTGCGACGTCTTAGTATATAACAATAAAGGTGCGCTTAGGCGCACCTTTATTGTTATATAGGGGTTGGCGATTACTCAGCCTCCTTGTCCATGTTGATGATCTTCCAGATGCAGGCGGCCAGGATTGCACCGATGAACGGGCCAACGATGAAGACCCAAAGTTCGCTCAGGGCTTTTCCTCCCTCAAACAGTGCGGGACCAATCGAACGGGCGGGGTTCACACTGGTGCCGGTGTAGTGGATACCTACCAGGTGAATCAGAATCAGTGACAAGCCGATGGCCAGACCAGCCAGGTTGTTTGTGGCACCATTGGTCTTGCTCGTAGCGCCCAGCACCACCAGCACAAAGAGCATGGTCAGCACAATCTCGGCAATGAGGCCGTTGGTGACATTGCCTGCACAGGCGTTGGCACCCGTTTTTGTGCCAAGTGCCAAATCGGGGGCTGTTGATACCAACAGATAGAGTACTGCCGCAGCGAGGATGGCGCCGATTGTCTGGAACACCATATACATACCGCAGTCTTTGGCGCTAATGCCCTTGTTGAGGAACACACCCAGCGTGATGGCGGGGTTGATGTGGCAGCCACTGATGCCACCGATGGTGTAAGCCATGGCGACAACGGCAAGACCAAAGGCGAATGCTGTGCCTACAACCGATGCGGTGTCAACACCACAGTTCAAGCTAACGGCAGCGCCGCAGCCAAGCAAAGTCAGTACAAACGTACCTACCAATTCTGCTAAATACTTCTTCATAAAACTTTGGTTATTAATTGGTTAGTAAATAAAACAAATATTCAACATCGATAAAGTAACGCAAAAATAGACAAAATTTGGCTAAACTGCAAGACTTTCTCGTAAAAAATGTGTACATTTGCACCAAAAATCAATGACAGTGACGTCCCAAATGTGCGTTGACATTGAAAGTGCCGTGCATTTGTTGCGGCTATTTATCATTCTAAAGCTGTTAACTCTTAACTAGATAAAGATGAATATATCAATTGTAGGAACAGGTTATATGGGTCTGGTGACAGGCACCTGCTTCGCCGACCTAGGTGCGAACGTGATTTGTGTTGATACCGATCGCCAGAAAGTGAATCGTCTGATTTTCGGCTCTATCCCCATCTATGAGCCTGGGTTGGAGAAGGCCATCACAACCAATGTCAACGAGGGCCGTCTGCGCTTTGTGAGCGACTTTGCCAAGGGCTTTACCGACGTGGAGTATGTGTTCTGCGCCATCGACACCACGCCCGACAAGGATGGGTCGACCGATCTCGCGCCCATCTATGACATTGCCCGCGTGTTTGGCCAGACTATCAACCAGCCTTGCACGTTTGTACTCAAGTCGACCGTGCCTGTGGGCACCGCGCAGCGTGTCATTGAAATCATCCAGCAGGAGGTGGCCGACCGCAAGTGTGACCTGCACTTTGACGTGGTGAGCAACCCCGACTTCATCACCGAGGGTAACGCCATCAAGGATTTCATGAAGCCTGACCGCATCATCATCGGCACCGAGTCCGCGACTGCCGTCGACGCCATGAAGCGCCTCTACCACACCATTTTGCATCACAATGAGTATCACGTCATCTATACCGACACCCGCACAGCCGAGATGATCAAGTATGCTGCCACCTCGATGCTTGCCACGCGCGTGAGTTTCATGAACGAGATTGCTAACTTGTGCGAGCGTGTGGGCGCCGACATCAACACTGTCCGTCATGGCGTGGGCACCGACAGCCGCATTGGCCCGAAGTATATCTTCCCTGGTTGTGGTTACGGCGGCACGTTGTTCCCTCAGGACATCAAGGATTTGATCAAGATTGGTCAGAGCAATGGCTGTGACATGAAGGTGCTTGAGGCGGTCGACAATGTGAATGTCCGCCAGAAACACATCCTGTTTGAGAAGCTCAAGCAGCACTTTGGCGATGACCTCAAGGGCAAGGTTGTTACGCTGTGGGGCTTGTCGTTCAAGCCCGAGACCGACGATATGCGCGAGGCTCCGTCGATTGTCACGCTCAACCAGCTCACCGAGGCTGGCTGCACGATTCGTGTATATGATCCCGTTGCCATGAACGCGACCAAGTTGCGCTGGGATCAGGTGTATTGTGGTATCGACATGTATGATGCTGTCAAGGGTGCTGATGCCCTCCTCATCCTCACCGAGTGGCGCCAGTTCCGCATCCCCGCCTGGGATCGTGTGAAGGCGCTCATGCGTACGCCGCTAGTCATCGATGGCCGCAACATCTATGACCCCGTCGAGCTCGAACAGATGGGATTCACCTATCGCTGTATTGGGCGATAAAACCGCTAAAACGATGAAGAAGTTGATATGGCTGACGTTGTTGCTTGTGCTTGTGTGTGGGTGCAAGCCGCAGTCGCGAGAGCAGATTGCTGAGAAGTTGGGGCTGGCTATGAAGGCCAAGGTCGAGAAGAATGTCAACGAGCGCATCAAGAAGATGCTTGATGGCATGCTTGAACACCCCGATAGTTACCAACCCATCAGCACCGATATGTCACTGGTGATGAACAATATGATTGTCTACGATTCGCAGGCATTCGTCGCATTGCGTGACTTGGATAATAGCATTGCGAAATTTCGCAAAGAGTTTGGCAGGGACACTGTTTCACAGGCGGCACGCACCGAACTCGAGGCGATGCAAGCCATGGCAGGCGTGGTGTGTGACAAGCTTAACGCCATTGCGCAAAGACCCGTCGAGTTTGAAGCCATTGATGCCTATCATCAGTTTTACGCCAAGGATAAGTTGAATCGCAAGCTCAGACGAGGATATCACTTTATCATCCACAAGGACAACCGCATCACCTTGTTGTGTGACCACGAACAGTTGCTGCGTGTACAGGCCTTTGCCGAGAAGTTGCTCTCTCGGGGCGTCAATGTGATCGAAGATGAGTAGACTGGTGCATTATTTACTGCTGGCTATGCTAGCGATAACATGTAGCTGCGGTAACGGCAACGAGCAGCAGGTGGCCGATCCCGATGATGCCGTTGCCCGTGGGCATGAGGCAGCGTGGATGGTGTCGCATGCCGATCACAACGACACCATCGCCTTGCAGCGTGCCATCCTCGATGCTCGTGCCATTCACGACGAGTATGTCCTAACGGGCCAGGACGATGCAGCCAAGGACTTTGAACAGGCATTCATCGACTCGCTTCGACGTGTCGACCCTCAGTTGGCACAAGAAATCTTTGATAATCACTAGACTCTAGACGATCTAGAACTTCTGGATAGATAATGAAAATGAAGAAAACTCTCTTTACGCTCATTGCCATAGCCTTGCTGTTAAGCAGTTGTAGCGAGGGCCCCACACAGGCTGGTAAGCAGTTGGCGGAGGAATTTTTTGCAGCATGGGGCGACACAACAGCTCTCAAGCAAGTCAGGCAGCACTATCAGATAGTCGAGGACAGCCTGTGGATGCCCAACAGCAGCATGTATCTCAAGAGGGCATTCCTCGAAACAACCGCCAGGAACGACTCGATGCGTGCTGTGGCCCAGTTAATGGTCTACGATGTCGACAACTATGCCGAACTGCAAGCCTACCGCATCCTTGGCGAGCCTGTTGGCAATCATTTCAATACCGACAGTGCGAGAATTTTTCTGGCTCTCATCAACTGGTCGAGTGAATTAATGGGCCAGCCAGACTACGCTGCGGCTGCCAAGGCCGAGATTGACCGTGAGGTGCGTGATTTGAGTGTCGACAAACAGATGCGCATCTATGCCGCCGTGGCGACGCCCACACTGCTGGGATTAGAACTCAAGGCCGATCGGGAGGCCCCTGATGCCGACCTTAAACTCATTGACCGCCAGGTCAAGGAACTGGAGAAAATCTACACCCCCGAGCAGCTGAAAGAGTTCCAGCAAGCATTTCAATAACCTATCATACCATGCGATGGCACGGCACGCCAATGATAGCAACCAGTCATCGCAGCTTTAATTCTTAACTCATGAAGTCCTACAACGAATACCTCGATATGGTCAACAGCGCCATCCGTGCCATTGACTATCCTCAGCAGCCAGCACAACTCTACGAACCCATTATCTATACGATGGGGTTGGGCGGCAAACGGTTGCGTCCCGTTCTTACACTCATGGCTTGTGAAGCCTTGGGCGGAGATCCTGCTCAGGCCCTTGATGCTGCAGTGGGGCTGGAACTGTTTCATAACTTCACCTTGCTGCACGATGACGTGATGGACCATGCCGATGTGCGTCGTGGACAGCCCACCGTGCATCGTCGCTGGAACGACAATGTCGCTATCCTGTCTGGAGATACGATGTTTGCACTAGCCACCAGATATGTGCAGCGCGTCGAAGACCAATACTTACCGCAAGCGATAGGTTTGTTCAACCGCACTGCTATCGAAATTATGGAGGGGCAGCAGTGGGACATGGACTTTGAGCTGCGTCACGATGTCTCGGAGGATGAGTATATCGAGATGATTCGCCTCAAGACCTCGGTGTTGCTGGGTTGTGCTTGTGAGATGGGGGCCATCATTGCTGGTGCTAATGAGAATGACCGTCGCGCCATGTACGATATGGGAATGTATATGGGGCTTGCCTTCCAGTTGCAGGACGATATGCTTGACGTGTGGGGCGATCCGGCTACCTTCGGCAAGGAGGTGGGTGGTGATATCATGAACAACAAGAAGACTTTCCTGCTTATCCATGCCCAGGAGAGAGCGCAAGGCGATGATGCTCTTGAGTTGCGCCGTTGGCTCAACGACCCCTATGCACTACGCGACCAGAAGTATCCTGCTGTGCGTGCTATCTATGAGCGACTGGGGCTGCGTGAGCTCAGTGAACAGGCCATTGCCCGCTATAATGACATGGCTCTTGAAGCCTTGTCACGCCTGAGCCTTGGTGATGCTGCTCGCCAGACATTTGCTGACCTGATTGCCAGTCTTACCAACCGAGAAAAATAATTGTGCATAATGCACTATGCATGGTGCATTGAATGATGATTGACACTCATAGCCATATCTATAGCGCAGAGTTTGACGACGACCGCGACCTGGTGGTGCAGCGTGCTGTCGAGGCTGGTGTGACCCACATCATCCTACCCAATGAGAACCTAGCCAGCGTGCCGCGGTTGCTAGATACTGCTGTTCGCTATCCTGGCCGCATCAGCCTTGCCCTGGGGCTTCATCCCGAGGAGGTGCATGATGACTGGTCTGACGAGCTTGACCGCATGAAGCCACTGCTAGACGAGTATGCATGGGTAGCCATCGGCGAGGTGGGTATCGACCTCTATTGGGACAAGACATTCCGCCGCCAACAGATGCAGGCCTTAGAATGCCAGTTGGGGTGGTGCGTCGACCGCAAGTTGCCGTTCATCATCCACTGCCGCGAGGCACTCGACGAGGTGCTCGATGTGTTGCGCCAATTCACTGGACAGATGCCGCAGGGCGTATTCCATTGCTTCACGGGCACAACGAGCGATGTGGATCGCATCCGTCAGGTGGATGACTTCTACTTTGGCATCGGTGGCGTGCTCACCTTCAAGAAGAGCGCACTCCCCGAGGTGCTGCCTGTCATCGGCTTGGACAGAATCCTGCTCGAGACCGATGCACCCTATATGGCCCCAGTGCCACACCGTGGAAAGCGCAACGAGAGCGCCTACGTCGCCGACGTGGCCCGCTGCATGGCTCAAGTGTTTGGCGTCACATTAGACGCAGTAGACCGCATCACCACCGCCAATACCCGTACTCTCTTCACCAGCCTTCAGTTTTGTGACTAAAGAGGATACCCCTCATTTTCCCGAAAGGAACAAGAAACGAAAACACTCTCTGATGAGGGTCAGTCTTGTATTATAAGTTAATAAATTGTAAATATGCGGGCGGGATTTGTCTGAAAAACTATAGAAACAAATTGTTCAAGGTTGTTTCATTGTTTGACTAGGAGTTTCGCCTGCCAGTAGCCTTGCTTGATTCTCTTCTTATGATGAAAACAAGGCCCCCACATAGCTGGCTAGTCGTCTATGTGGGGGCCCTGGTATTGTGTGATTGCCCGCCTTAGGGCTTTACCTCGTAGGCGTAGATGTCTTGAAGCTTGATGTCGAAGATTAGCGTTGAGAAGGGCTTGATGACTTTGCCTTGCGAGTAAGAGCCGTAACCCATTGTGTAAGGTACAACGATGCGGCAACTGTCGCCCACGTGCATCTGCATCAGTCCTAGCGACCAGCCCTCGATGAGCGAGGCGGAACCCACCTGTAGGCGAGCGATGCCCAGGGCCGGTTTCGTATTTAGATAGGATGAATCAAACGGCGTGGCGTCATATAGCATGCCGCGGTATTTCACATCTACCGTGCTTGAGTAAAGCGGCTTCAGGTTGGCGCACGTGAGCATCGTGTCGTTGTACCAATGCACTAGCACCTTGCCGTTGGGATCCCACGGTGCAGTCACTGTGGTGTAGTATGACGTGTTGGACATCTGCTCGTTGAACCAGTCGTTATTAGCCCTACGCCAGTCCTTGTATTTGTCCTCGACTTCATCTTTGATGCACGAACTCAGTGCTAGGCTTGCGGCACCCAGTAAACCGATGATTAACAATAACTTTTTCATTGTATCAACTCAATTTTCGCAACAACGTGTTCAGGCTGCATTCGCGTCCGATGATGGCGGGCAACTCGTCGATGGCCACGCGCACTTGCTGCATGGTGTCGCGGTCACGCAGGGTGACGGTGTTGTCCTCGATGGTCTGGCCGTCGATAGTGATGCAGTAGGGCGTGCCGATGGCATCGTGGCGGCGGTAGCGCTTGCCCACCGAGTCTTTCTCGTCATATTGGCAGGCAAAGTCAAACTTGAGCAACTGCATGATCTCGTGAGCCTTCTCGGGCATGCCGTCCTTGCGCACAAGCGGCAGGATGGCACACTTGACTGGCGCGAGTACCTTAGGCAGGTGCAGCACCACACGGCTGTCACCACCCTCCAGCACCTGTTCCTCGTAGCTAGAGCACAGCACCGACAGGAACATGCGGTCGACGCCAATCGAGGTCTCGATGACATAGGGTGTGTAGCTCTGGTTTAGCTCGGGATCGAAGTACTGGATTTTCTTGCCCGAGAACTTCTCGTGCTGTGACAGGTCAAAGTTGGTGCGGCTGTGGATGCCTTCCACCTCCTTGAAGCCAAACGGCATTTGGAACTCGATATCGGTTGCAGCGTTGGCATAGTGTGCCAGCTTCT
>JAEEGF012141016.1_pt1 | contig 23728 bp, 13 predicted proteins | sample 9134171 | NCBI WGS metagenome assembly JAEEGF01 (sample SAMN16246542, study PRJNA631951) | gut metagenome | biome: gut microbiome; feature: rumen; material: AP-attached | host: Bos | place: Iran: Karaj | collected 2018-10
AAGCCACTGTTAATATTAACAGCCCTATGTCTATAATACAAAGATAATTTGCAATACATCGTTCAAATTATATTTCATCAGGTCTACAGCTGTAATCATTATAAGGATCAAGCCCCCTCAATACCTGCCTCCCTTGATTATCTGGGAAAGATGTATAATAAGTATTCTTATCAGGGCAATAATAGTAATACAAAGGACCTTTTATATAGCCCCAAATTCCAGGTGCTTTCTCTATAGAATCAAGATTTGAAATTTTTACAATATAGCATGGGAGACTGTCCTTTAAATCATATAGGGCAATTTCCATTGTGTCTATATCAATATCCCCATAATAAGTATGGAATACATGCTGCCTTTTGCATCCTACAAAAAGCATAAGTAATAGAAGTATAAAGAGTCCCTTTCTCATTCCATTATTTTTTTTGCAAAGATAAGCAAAAGAAGTTAATATAAAACAAAAGTATTTAATAAATTGAAATGTTGACAATTGATGGGAGTGACTGATTGTATGACGAAAATAATAGGCGTATTAGACTATAGATATAGAAAGTTTTTGTACTTTTGTAAACGAGAACATTGAAAACACTGATATGGCAAAAGCGTGGAATTCTCAATTACAACAAAAAGAAGACGGGTCATTTGTTGAAATGCAAATGCCCGAAATTGTTTCTGCAAGCAGAAGTACTGATATTCCTGCTTTTTACTGTGATTGGTTCTTCCATAGGTTAAAGGTAGGTTATTCCGCTTGGACAAACCCGTTCAATGGAGTTAAGTCTTATGTGTCATATGCAAAGACTAGATTCATTGTATTTTGGTCCAAGAATCCTAGACCATTAATTGAACATATTCCGTATCTAAAGGAAAGGAATATTAAATGTTATGTGCAATATACTCTTAATGATTACGAGAAAGAAAAATTAGAGAAAGTTCCGTCCTTGGATTATAGAATAAATACATTTAAGATTTTATCAAGTGAACTAGGAAAAGAATCCGTGATATGGCGCTTTGACCCATTGATAATCACAGATGATATATCAATTGATGATTTATTAATGAAGGTTCAGAATATTGGCGACCAACTAAAAGATTATACTGAAAAACTTGTATTTAGTTATGCCGATATTGCTACATACAAAAAAGTTAAAAGGAATCTTGAAATAAATAATATTCCTTATCACGAATGGACAGAACGAGATATGGAAGAATTTGCTGATAGGCTTTCAGCCATGAATCGCGAAAGGGGATGGAACCTTCAAATTGCTACTTGTGGCGAAAAAATTGATATAGAAAAGTACGGAATTCATCACAATCGCTGTATTGATGGGGATTTGATAACTCGAATCGCGTGGCAAGACAAGGAATTAATGAAGGCTATGGGGGTACATATCCAAAATATGCCACAACTTGGGCTGTTTGATGAATCCATTCAGATACCACCCAATGCCATTGAATTACCTAATCATAAATATTTCATCAGTGTCCATAAAAAGGATTCTGGTCAAAGGCTGTTTTGTGGATGTATGGCCGCTAAAGATATTGGAGAGTATAATACATGCCCCCATATGTGTGAATATTGTTATGCAAATGCTACAAAGCAACTAGCTATGCAAAACTGGATGAATCATAAGGATAATCCATTTTCTGAAAATATTACAGGAAGATAGTTATGACTGACTTTATTGAAAGGTTTAAGCGAAATGGCGATTACTCTCTTCGTGGTATGAGGGATGTTGCCTTTTATTTATTACCCAACAGCCCATCTGAACAAGAAGAATTACATAAGACCCTAAATCGAGGTCGTGATGTATTGGAAGATGAAGATTTACTGAATATGTATCTTTATAGTTTCGGAAAGATGCATAAGTTTAAATTAGTTAAGGCATTTGTCAGTTTGTTTGAGCAGGTTGACTTAAACAAAGAGGAAATAGAGATTTATGATTGGGGGTGCGGGCAAGGTTTGGCAACAATATGTTTCCTTGATTGTCTTCGTTATTTTGAAATATGGCCTAGTATTAAAAAAATTTATCTAATAGACCAGTCTTTTTCTGCGACAAATAGAGCGTCAGCAATTATTAAATGTATTAATACGAAATATCATGTCCAAACGATTGTAAAAGATTTCGACAACCTTTCAAGAAAAGATTTTAACGCTTCCAATGTGAAGAAAATACATTTCTTCAGTAATATTCTTGATGTTGAGTCATATGAATTAAACCGTTTTGTAACCCTTTTTAATCAAGTTTCTGCTGGTGAAAATTATATAGTATGTGTTGGACCTTGTTACAATAGGGAAAGGGTGAATGAGTTTGTCTCTAGTATAGACCCAGATAAGATGTATTACGATTTAGATCTTGAACGTGGTGAATGGCTAAATGATTGGTCACTATCACTACGTATTTGTTTGAAAATATATCCCAATATACATTCTTTTAAACCAATATTGATAAATAGAGAGAACTTCCCTATGCTGGAGGTCTCTTTGAGTACTCTCCGTGAAAGGGACGCAAAAGGCAATCCTTATGTAGACAGTGAAGGCAAGCCCTTCTGCTTCTACTGGATTACCATCAATGGTATGATTTGTGCCACTGACCGAAAAATGACAGAGCTTCTTGGTAATAATGCCAATGATGAAAGTGCCTTCAATGTTTTGGCAGCCAACGAAAACAAATTCCAGATTGCTCAGGCTATTGATGAAAATGATGAGCCAATCTATGTATGTGAAGACCCTAATAGACCTTTGCTGAAAATCGTAAAAGTTCCTTGTAAATATCCAAGTGAAAAAGAATTGCCAATAATAATCAATCATGAGAATTTCCCTATGCTGGAGGTCTCTTTGAGTTCTCTCCGCAACAAGGACGCTAAAGGCAATCCTTACACTGACCGTGAAGGAAATCCCTTTTGTTTCTACTGGATGACTATTAATAACATGGTCTGTGCCACTGGGAGAAAACTTACGGAACTTCTTGGTAAAACAGCAAATGATGAAACCGCTATTAAGGTATTAAAGGAGAACGAAGGCAAATTCCAGATAACTCTTTGTAAAGATGAAAGAGGGGAACCCATCTATGTTGATGAGGAAACAAAAGAAAAACCGTTATTAAAGATTCTGCAAATTAAACAGTCCCCAATTGTGATGGAGTGGCCAGAAACGGATGATGTTTTGCCATTTTAACTGAAAGATAATAAAGTTATTATGAAAAGAGAAGTTATAAATCTGTTTCAAGGTAGAGAAAATGTCACCCATGTTATCAGTGACAATGGAACAGAGTCTTATCTAACCCAAAGTCGTAGTTTCAGTGATGAGGTTTCCCAATTAGGAGCCTGCAAACTAAATACGCTGGAAACAGAGACTAAACATGTGCTTTTCCTTTTCAATAGTAACGACGAAGAAGTCGGAAGGTATTATTTAGGAAAAAAACTGCAAGGTAAAACACCTGATGAATTAATTGAATCAAGGGATAATCTTTGTTTCTTTGATGCATGGAATCCTGAAACAACACACTGGGTACCTTGCGTTGGACAGTCAGATAACAATCGCCCTTTAACAAAGTATTCTTCTTATAAAGAGGGATGTGGCTTGGTTACTATATTGAATGATGGTCACTATTATGTTGTCGACAAAGATAACAATTATATTGTCCCACCTGGCAAGTATGATTATATAGATGGTTTTGACAAATGTGGACTAGCGAGAGTCAAGTTAGATGGAAAGGCTGATATATTAAATCCAGAAAAATCTACTTATGACAGATGGGGCTTAATTGACACATCTGGATATGAGATTCTACCTCTCGAATATAGCGAGATTTGGTCATTTTATAATAAAGGCAGATATTCCACCAAAGTATTTTGGGGTGGCTCTGATGTGAATGGTGATTACGACAAATATTTGGAATCATACCTCTTTATTCTTCCCTGTAAAGACCACCCGAATGGAAAATTGAATGGACCAGGGTTATGGTATGGGAATCGTTTTCAAACCTATGAAGATATATACCAAAGTAATATAGATTATAACTACTCTGTATGGGATGCTTTGGAGGATGAGCCTGAAGCCGCTGGTAATATTGATTATGAATGGTAAATAACAGATATAAAAACAGCAAAGAGAATAGAAATAGTTTTCATAAAAGTATAAAAAACGATGGTGACATCATCCTTAATGAATAGATGAATCCCTGTGTGAGAATTTTTGCAGAAGTGGTTTTGTTGTTATACCTTTGTAGCTGGATTTAATAAATTAATGATTATGAGACGGATTATTTTTATTTTAGCAGTTTTTTTCTCTCTTTGTGCCAAAGCTCAAAGTGTGGTTGAAGCTCCTGTTTACAAGTATATTATCGTTACAATGAACGATGCCGACAAGAAAGGAAAAATAAAAGTTCTTGTAGACGATGGTATCACAAATGAAAGGTTGAAAGACCAAGAAGGCAATGCACTTGTTTTCAAAACGAAAGCCGGTATCCTAATGTATTTTACTAATTTGGGATGGGAGTTTGTTGACCTATATACTTCCACATCAGGTGAAACAGCAGGTGGAACGGGTGGAACATTCACCTCTGGTTTGTGGCTATTCAAGAAAAAATCGACAAAGGAGGAAGTTCTGAAAATCCTTGAGCAAGTTGTTAAAGATTAATCTTATAGAGGTTAAAGAAAATCCGCGAGCACCAAATAGTGTCCGCGGATTTCTATCTAAAATGAAAGCTTACATCCAGCCATTCAACTTCAGACAAGCTTTAGAATTAAGATACCAAATAGACATTCAACCTATGGCAAGGTTAAGGTAAAATCTATTCAACTATTTTAGGGAAGTACTGTACACACATTGCCGTAAACGTGACATTGTGACATTGTGACATGTGACATCAGCTATTTTGAACTGTTTAATTAGGGGGTTGCAAATTGTTATTTACGCTGGTAAAGAATTTATAAATTATAATGATTATAATTTATATTATATATTATTATTTATAATAATATATAATATACTTTTTCGCTTCAGTTTCTATTCCCTAAAAAAGGTAAAACATTAAATGTCACATGTCACAATGTCACAATGTCACAATGAGGTGTTTTTTCCTGATTTAGGTTGACAGTTTTCTGCTCTTTTTCTGATGTGGTTGACAGCCGTTTTCCTGAACAGGTTGACACATTCCTAAAATCGTTGACACCTTTACTGAAAGGGTTGACACTTTCCTAGAAAGGTTGACAATAACTAAGTTTGCCGCATGCATCCTATCCGTCGATGGGGTTTGCGAGACATTTCTAGTATATAATTATGTTATGGTAAAGTTTCGACTGATCCGACGCCATCATAGTTCTTGCTCCTCTCTTCTACGCAAGCGTAGACCCTTTGTGCCGTCCGATTACGACTTTAGGTTAAATCATGCAGTTTGTTTTTGGACAATTTTGTGGAAGCAGAAAAGAAAGTGAGAAACTCACTGCTCCCCTAGTGCATCAAAGACCAAGCTTACTTTCGCAGGAGTGAACGTACGGCATGATTAGGTACAATGGCAATTGTAATTAGGTTCGAAGTCAATCGAACAATTGTTCGAATCGCGTTGAATATAGGTACAATTGCCATTGTGCCTATATATATAAATAATGTATAGAACTGAGAAACCATTAGGCTCTCGGTTCTATACTCTGCGTCTATAAATGATAAATTTTGTAATCGGACGGACGAAGTCCTACGCTTGGCTCGTCCAAGAATTATGCCTTGTGCATTATGCTTCTAGAATTCGTATCCGAGGTTGACGAAGAAGTGAGGCTTCTTGGTGTGGTTGCTATAGCCGAGGGTTGCACCAAGTGGTCCAACGATGGTGTTGTAGTAGTAGGCAATCTGTCCACCAATGAGTGTGCTGTGGTCCAATATGTCCTTGAGTTTGTCGGACTGCTGACCTGCTGCAACACGCAGGAGGATGTAGTGATTCTTGGCGATTCGTTGCTGGGCTTGAAGTTGTGCGGCAAGGAAGTTATTCCTCACGTATTCCATATTGCCTATGCCTGCGAAGGGCATCTGCTGTTCGACATAGTGTCCGAACCATTCTCCACCAATGATGCTTCCAAAGATGGGGAGCATGACATCACTGACGATGATTCGGCCGTATATCATAGGTTGCAGAGTGAAGCGCTTGCCAAAGGTGAATGACATGCGCCAGTGTGCACTGATGTCATGCATACCTGACTCGCCGTCGAGCTGTGTGAAATTGTCAGTAACATAGGCATATTCGGCTTTGAACCGTGCGCCTCGTGTGGGGAACACCCAGTTGTTCTCACTGTTGTAAGTGAGTCGTGCTCGATAACTGAAATAGTGGTCGTTTTTGAGCGGAACTAAGTTATTGGCTTTGTCTGATATCAACCTGTCGCGATAGTGTATGTAATCCCAGCGTATACCTGCCTGGAAGTTGAAATTGCGAACGTAGTGATTGATGGGCAATATCTCTGCCTGCTGCTGGTTATAGAGCACGCTGTAGTCCCGATCGCCTTTGATGAAGGCGTCAATATCGTTACGTAGGAAAGTGTATGAAAAACTGGGACGCGTGAAACTATTCGGGTGGAAAGTCCATTGGGCATTTGCCATCTGACGCTTGCCTAAGCGCACGGTCAGATTGGCACTCATGGGAATTTTGGTAGGAAACGGGAAGTCGGCACTCAGTTGCACAGAGGCGTGTTCCTCAGTATCGTAACGCACACCAGCATGCAGTTGTATGGTTTTGCGATTGCCTGCCGAGATGATAACGCGAACGCCTTCACCATCAGGCACAAAATGGCATTCGGCCGTCTGATAGAAAAGGTCGACACGCATGCAAGTGGTAATCTGCTGTGCCAACTTAGCATCGATGCTATCGTTCTTCGCGTTTTTATTCTCTCCGTCTTTCATCCTCAAATGGAACTTATTACGAAGGAAGTGTTCGTCATGAGGAGTCATGTTCTCGAAGGTGTACCCCGTCACATAGTGCTTCTCCTTCATTACCATCGGGCGAAGGGGTTGTAGTATGGTGGGTTGGAAAGAATCGTCGATGCCGATGCGTTGTTTCAGTGCAACGATTTCGTCCCAGTGTCTCATGGCCTCTTCCTCACCCCGTCGAATGAGGGTGTCGATGGCGGAAGCCGAGAAGCTGGCTGAACCATAGCCCTTCGTATCCACACTCATGTGTAGGTCAGTAATGGCGAGATTCTCGTCTAACTTGTTCTTGCAGTTGACATCGACAATCTGGCTGATGATGCTCATCGTTCCTACCATCTGTTCGGCCACTTTTGGAGCACCCTGCACAGTTACGCCGATGATGATGTCAGCACCCATCTCACGGGCAACGTCGGCAGGATAGTTGTTCTTCAAACCTCCGTCTACCAAGACCTTTTCGCCCAATCTGACAGGTGAGAATGCACCAGGAATAGCCATAGAAGAACGCATAGCCTGCGGCAAGCGTCCGCTGTGGAAATCGACTTCACTATTGTCTATGATGTCTGTAGCAACGCAGGCAAAGGGGATGGGTAAGTCCTTGGAGAAGTCCAAAGAATCGGTGTAACCCGTGCAGAGTTGCTGGAAGAGTTCGGCGAGATTCTTTCCCTTGATGAGGCCTCCGGCGTTCTTGTCTCGCTTGCCGAATGTCAGACCTGTAGTGAAGATGTAGGTGTACTCCCTAAGTCGGTCTCTCAGACTCTGATTGCGCAGGTCTTCCTTGTCACTGATGACATAGCTCCAGTCCTGAGCCCTTGCCACAGAGTCGAGTGCAGTGGCGTTGTAGCCGATGGCATAGAGTCCGCCGATGATGCTACCCATCGACGTGCCTGTAACGATATCAATGGGAATGCCAGCCTGTTCCAGTACTTTCAGGACTCCGATATGGGCCATACCCTTTGCACCGCCTCCACTGAGAACGACAGCTACGCGTTTCCTGCCGACTGACAAACTATCTTGCTTAGCACGCATCGTGCTGCAAGAGAGCACGAGGGCGAGTAACATCACTATTTTTTTCATTCCTATGACGAGTGAAGGGTTAGGGATTAGGGGTTAGGGATGAAGGGTGAAGGATGAAGGATTATTAGGGTGAAGTAACCTCCTCCTCCTTGCCAAGAATGATGTTGACCAGAGCTGTTACGTCGGCAATGGAAACTGTATCATCCTCATTTACATTTGCCGCTACATGATCGTACTGGTAAGGCGGAACGTTGTCTTTGCCAAGAATGATGTTGACGAGGGCAGTTACGTCGGCAATGCTGACTTGTCCGTCCATGTTGACATCACCCTTAAGGAGTTCGAGCATGCAGGTGAGCAAAGGCAGACGACCTTCGGCAAAACTCCAGATGCTGTAATCGCCTCGGGGATTCAAAAGTCCATCGAGATGGAAACCTCTCATGCTTCTGTTCACATAATAGTAATAGGGATCGCCTGAGAGATTGCCTTGATAGTAGGCATTCTCTACTTCGGAATTAAAGGCTTCATAAGCTACAATTCCACCCGAGTTTACGACTGTATTGCCTTCGATTTGAGCCTCGACATAGACACGGCGAATTTGGCCGTCGCTGACTCCTACAATCCCACCGAGATAGTTATCGTCGCTTTCATCGCCATTTGAGGTATAGAGTCTACCCAAGTTGTAACAATCCTCCACAATGCCTCCAGTATCGAGTTCTCCCACGATTCCACCCACGTTGGCTTGTGTCTGATTGCCATAAATAGTGGCAAGATTAGCGCACTGACTGATGGTGCCCTTGGAAAAGGCCGCAATGCCACCTGCATAGCAACCATAATCGGGGTTTGCCTTTTCTCTGATGCGGACGACACCACTACTGATGCCAACTCGCTGTACCTTACCTCCTACGCCTATATAGCCAAAGAGACCTGCATAGATACCTCCGACAACATTGACGGTGAGGTTGTGAATCCAATGCCCTTTTCCGTCGAATGTGCCTCGGAAGGGACGGCCTTCTGTACCTATGGGAATCCAGTCGATGTCTTCGAGGTTGATGTCATTGGCAAGAGAAATTGTTGAACCCGAATAGTCGGTGCCTTCACTCACCTTTTGCCGTATGTCCATCAAATCTTGGGCTGTCCTGACAATTATATCTTCGGCAAATAAACCGAGGATGAAGAAATGAGAGAAGAAAAAGAGAAAGGTTAAACGTTTCATTGCGGTATGAAATTAACAACATAGGAAGTGCCGCCGGATGTGGGTGAGAGATTGGGTGAGAAAGGCATCCAATCAGTCACTGTGTAGATGCGACTCAGACGACTGCAATAGTAGTGAAGACTTACTTTCCCATCACCACTGTTGCCAGCAATAACTGTCGGGAAGGATATTTGTCCACCCGAACGATCAAGGGTGGATACGGCACGAACCTTATCGCCAATGGTAGCACACATGAGATCGTCGTCCGACACATAGGGTAGCAGGATGTCTTGCAGATTCAGGTCTACAGCCATCGTGTGTTCGAATTCTAGGTAATTGGGTTCCTCTGTTTCCCACGCAGGACGCGAGTCGTGGCCTTTCGTCAGATAGGGATTCGTCTCTTTGTCGTCCTTGCAACTTACGGTGAGGAGCAGGGTGGCCATCATGGCCACGCCTGCTATTGATTTTAGAATAGTGTTCATATTTCTAATGATTCTGATTGAACTTACTTAATCGTTACCTTTTGTCCGTTGTGGATGAATACTCCCTTACGATTGGGTTTACCGCTCAACTTAATGCCACTAACCGTGTACCATCCTTCGCCGTCGATATCATCGGACTCCGTGAAGTTGATGACGGTGGGTTTGTCGAGTGAACCAGAAAGGCTGTTGTCGACATAAGGCATCGAGTGAGCTGTGGTGGCCACAATCTCGCCGTCGTGTTCGATAGTGAAGTTGACACGTTCAGTATCGCCCTGTCCGATGGTGAGGAAGAACAGGCCGTCGTCACCTGCCTCTGCTATACCAACGGTCTCTGCTCCCATGTAGGCTACCAAGCGATCGCCTTCCTCAAGTTCAACACCTTCGACCTGAGCAATAATGTTCATTGACGAACCCGTATTGTTCCAGTAGAGAGGAGGTGTCTGTTTAGAGCCTTGCAAACCTGAGTTGTAGCGCGACTTGTTGTAATAGGGATAATAGAAGGTGATTTCCGAGTCACCCTTGTGATGAATCATGTAGCCTTCACCTGTACGCAGATACTTGAGTGAACCCTTCCAATAGCGATTGCCCTGATTGTCGATGTTGAGAACGGCAAACTCGCTCTGCGACTTGATGATGTCGCCTTCGTTGGCCTCATCGGTATATCCTGCCAAAGCAGTGGAGATGGGAAGATTGAGCGACGACATGTATCCGATGCGGTTCCATCCCTTGCGAACAGTGACTTCATACGATACCTCATGGCCCGAGAGATAAGCCGTCTTCTCGTTTTGAACATAGAAGCGGTACATCAGGCATGGGTCGAGTGTGATGCGCGTGTCGCCCTTGTTCCAATAGTAGAGTTCGGAATTCTCGTCGTCGGGATTTGGCTTTGCCTTATAGGTGAACAGGAAGGCCTTTCCGCGTGCGTTGATAGCCTCCAATCCGTCGCCTACCTCCCATACAGCCGCACCTTCGAGAAGATCGCTGATGGTGGACTCGCGAGGTTCGACGTAGAACGACAGCCAGTTCCAACCCTTCTGGAGTTTCAGTGGCTGAACGTACTCGTAGGTCTCTTCCAGTATGAGTGGCATCATGCTGCTGCCTATGATAGTATCCGGATTGAAGTATATGGTGTCGGCTTCCTTCCATACTTCGCCTACCCAGGTTCCCTGTGGCTTCAGGACGGAGATGCGTCCGGTCTCGCTGTCGTAGAACTCGAAATGCAAGGGGATGGGTTCTCTGGTTTTAGTCTTGTAGTAGACATTCAGATAGGCCCGGGCTTCGTTGGCATTGGCAGTGTTGTCAACATCGATGTGAGTTGTGCCCATCACCTCATGACCAGGTCCGAAGACAGTCAGGATGTCCTCTGGATTATGGGCAATTTCACCGTTTACCATTACCTGAGCCACGATGTGCATCATCAGATTGCCGTCCCTCATCTCATTGCTTACTACCCAGTTGGGTTCTTCGCCTCGGATGCGGATGGTCAGCGGTAAGGGTTCAGTCATACCGTTCTCACCTACAATGGTGATGATTTCATCGAAAGTGCCAATGTTGATGTAAGGTGAAATGGTGAGTGTCACTTGTTGCTCACTCAAGGCTCCTATGACACCACTGGTCTGAGAGGCGGTAATCCACATGGGCAGGCCTTCGAGCGTGTAGCTTTGTGACTTGCCACTCAGGTTCTCAATGGTGAGGTCCACTGTAGCCCCGTCGCCATACATTGCTTCTACAGACTTGCGCTTCACCGTCCAGCGGAGTGGATTGCGATAGGCATAAAGGTCCATAACAATGGGCGAAGCCATCAGATTGCCTTGCAGGTCAGCTACCTCTTTGACGGTTAGGAAAATGTTATTCTTTTCAATCTGATAATCAGGTACGTCCAGGTTGATGAGCAAATCCTTTCCATCGGCAACATACGAGAACTTGATGTTTTCCAAGTTTCCAATGTTTTTCATTGGAGCGTAGTTGGTGCGGTCAGCATTGGCTGTAATGACATCTTGACTAATAAGAGTATCGCGGCGCGATTCTACGATATTGCCGTGATTATCTTTGTACTTCTTCAGACTTATACCCGTTGGCATCATACGTTGTGAGTTGTCACTTTGCAACTCTGAACGGCTGAAGGGCAGATAAGCCAAGAGACCCATCTCACTACCATAAGGAGTGAGGTTGGAATAGTTCTTCAGCATGTTCTCAGGCAATACCATTTCGTAGATGGACACCTCGTCGATGTTTCCTTCCAATAGGTTGGTAGGTGTATGGGCGTCTGTGTAGGTGGCACCCAAAGCGAGATTGTTGCCGTTGATACCGCCCAATGTGTCGACGGGGAAGGTCTGCTTCAGCGATTGGTCGACATAGAGGTTACCCACGTTGCGTGAACGGTTGACAGTAATTGCCACATGATGCCACGAACCATCGGCATAGAACTCATCAGTATCAATTTGTTGTCCGCCAGAACGGAAGTACAGTTTACCCAAACTCAAACCGATGTTGAAGTGATCCTTATAATCGTCTTCGTCTTTGGCTGGTCCGTTGGCAATGAGAGTACCGGCATCATCATTGGTACGGAACCAGAACATCAGTGTGTAGTCTTGGTATTCTTCGCGCTTGAAAAGTTTAGGATCTAACTTAATACCCTTCTTTCCGTCGAGTTTCATGCTGATGCCATCGGGTACCTTCCAAGTAGTTCCATAGAGGAATACGTCGTTGCCACCAACGGCTTTGTCATAGGTGTATATGCCCTTACCTTCGTTCATGGGATAGTTGTCAAGCAGACCCAGTTCATAACCAGTCAGTCGCTTCTGTGCGTAGTTGCCGAGTTCCGACTTACTCATCGCCTTGTTCCATAGGCGCATTTCCAACATATCACCTACAAAATTATAATTGTCGGCATAATGGAATGGGTTGTAGCCAATACAGAGATAGCCCTTTCCGTAATACATATCTGGGAATTCGCCTTCGCCAATCTTTTTATTGCCGTCATAGAAAGTAACTTTGGTGTTCTTCTCTCCTAAGTTATCGACAACGTAAGCCACTTGATGCAAGCCATCGAACTTAACGATGGAGTCACTCATCATAGTGTATCCTTCGAAGGTTGCCATCAGGTGGTGGTCGGCTGTCAAGCCTAGTGCCATACTGTGTTCGTGGTTTCCGTGTGAGAGCACAACCATTTCCTTATCCGTCTTCTCCGGATTAATCATGACGTCGAGTGTGAAGTCCTTAGCCGTTAAATTGCGTGCGGCCTGACTTATGGCCATACTCTGGCCCGTAAAGTGCAGAGCAGTGGAAAGTGAGATGTTGCTGCTGTTTGTCAGGCCCAATACCTGGAAGTTGTTGATGGGTGACAGATAGTTGCCAGCAATGGGTTCGGAGAAAGCTATCTTAATGTCGTCACCAATACCCAGAATACCATTGGCGGGTTGTGGTGTGCCGAATGGCACAGGACGGCGTGTATCCTTTATACCCGAAAGCACGTTCGAAGAACTGGTGAGATATCCGTTTCCGTGACGGCAATAGGCTACAGCGCGGATGTCGTAGCGTTGTTCTATTGGATCTACCTCACCATAGAAATCTACATCAATATAACCGTCGTGTTCCATCAACTTGCGTTCGCCCGATGCCAGAGCCATCAGTTTTTCACCTTCCTCATTTTTGCGATAGAAAGAACATACGTTCACCCATTCCTTTTCGCCTTGAGTGGAGAGTTTGTATTGCAATTCGATGTGGTCGAAGTTACGGAAGTTTACGTCGAAACCATCGATGTGTATGGGCATAGAATAAGCCTGCTTGTCGCTGTCATAGTAAGAATCGGTGTTCATCACCCACTTGTCACCTGGTGACGAGATATTAATCTTGCCAGCCGATGGTACGAAATGAGCTGAGAGTGTTACCGTCTCCACATGCTCTATGTCGTTTTCGTTGATGATGCAAAGGCCTATATCCTCATAGTCATATTCCTCGTTGGCATATATTTCAACCACTTTTTCCATAATGGTGTTTGGTTCTAGCCATATATCAAAACCCGAACCTGTGATTGGTACACCATTCACCACAATATGCGCACCCTTCGGATTCATAGCATCATCAGCAAAAATCTTTAGTGCCTTAGTCACAGAAGCGGGCATTTCGCCCTCGTTGGCCATGTAGATGGTGAAGCGTGCGGGTTCGCCCATGGGCACATTCGACACACTTTGCTTGTCGGCCCAGATGCGAAGCTTGTCTATCTGCATGGTTTTCTGGTCCAATATGCTTTTACCCGCGTTGTGGAATATAGTGCGTCGTTCGTCTTCCCAAGGCGATTCTGTGGCACCGCCTTCCGTACGGAAGACAAAGTTACGGTAGCGTGTTCGCTTGTCATTTGTCAGCCAGGACAATTGGTTATCAGGGCCTATAGTAGGACTATAAATGTTCTCCATTGTTTCTTTGGTGAACTTATAGTATTTGCCTATTGACCCGAGTTTGTCGAGTGCCGCAATGCTGTCTTCCGACAAATTTTCTGTGTAATAGACAGCCACGCTAAGATTGGAGCGCGGTGAACACTTCAAGGTGAATCCTGTTCCCTTTGTGCGATTTTCTTCTTGTCCGTTGTTATAATTAAAGTCAAACTGTGCGACGGGCATAATTTTTAGTTGAACAAAGAGACCACCAGCGATAAATTCTACACCATTCATCTGAGGATCATCACCGCCGCTATCCGTGTAATGTGGCTGTGCATCCTTTTGTCCGCTTGCTGGCGTTGCACCATCTCCACTAAGTGTGATGCCAGGTATCTGTATGTACCGATGCTCTGTTCTGTCCGCAGACATAGATTCGCTGTAGGAGATACTGGCCATACCATCGAAGTCATAACGTTTCATCAGTGTTTTGGCTTCCATTTTTTCTTTTTCATTAGCAGCTATGAATCCGGCCCATTGCGCAATTCGATTGTTCAGTTTCTGCACTTCGTTCGTGTTTGTATCTTTTCCTCCTGCAGGATAATACACATGATAGTCATACCCAAATTTTGGATCATCGATTTCTACATTGCTCACGTACACGGTTTCTTTTGTATCGTTTGCTAGTTTTTGTGCTTCGGCGGCGTCCATAGTGGGTTTTAGAAGTGCTGCACGCGAACGCAACAATGTGGGTATGATGTCATTTAGGATGTGTTGCTGTGAATAGATGAATGAGGCTTTAGGACTGGAACTTACTTTCATCACTTCATTACGGATGAGATAGATGGAGTCCCCCTCCCCCTCGTCATAGCCACGAGCGAGAATTTTCACTGTACCTTTCACATCAAAGTCGTAACCGTTGACTTTCACGGTGTTGCCTTCGCGTGGGGTTAAGTAGGATAGAGTTTTGCTGTTCACAGGATAGACGGCTATGCCATCTGCCACAATGATATTGTCGGCAAAGCCGATATAGAGGTCGGCGTTGGCGCCGATATTTGAAGCCTTGCCATTCGTTTCGCTACTTGTCTCTATGCGTTCGTTGGTAGTAATTTCATAGTTATATGTCCAATCGTTGTAATATCCTACCACGGCATTCAAAGTCACGCTACCATAGTTGGTAGTAGAGTTGATAGAACCCGCCACATCGCCATGTCCTTCACCAAACCAGATACCCATAAAATAATCATTGCCTTTTCCCAAACCTAAGTCAAGACTAACTCCCACGACGGCTTTGATATCAGCTGTATAACTATAACTGAGTTTTGTTCCTTCTTCTATATAAGCCGAACTTCCACTGCCTGGGGGATCACGCAGGATATCCACGAGGTGAGCATTCTCTCCTGCCACAATACGGCGGCCTTGTGGCACTTCCGTAGCGGCCATGATATAACCTTCGAGGGGTTGCATGTCATAGTAGCAGCTGTCGTATTCCAGTGTGAAGTTCAGTTTGCGCAGGGCCATGTCGTTTTCTAATGTGAAGGTGGTGTTCCGTGGCTTGAAGATATAACTGGCGCCTCCTGCTTCGTTAAGTTCTATTTCGTCGGTCGTGTCGGTACTTACCAATCCATTTTTGGCAATCACTTTACCACCGTGAAGTCTTACGATATCTTTTTTCTCTGCCAATGGACTGTTGTTCCAATAATACTCCTCACAAGCTTCTATCCACAATGGCACGTCGATACCGCTCATAAATACAGGATAGCCTAAGGTATATTTACCATTTTGCCACAACTTGATTTCAACATTGTTGCCGGCAATGTCTCTTGACGTGTATTTGCTTATGCCAAAATAGGTGTCATTTATTTCGTCTTGTCTCTGCTTCACATTGAGCGTTGGAGCTGTGTGATAGATGCGTGAGTAGGTGCCTGTCTGGCCGTTGGTTAGGTCGCTTAAGTTCACAGTTTCACTCACCATACCTGTCTGGAACAGTGTGCTATAGCCTTTGGCATAGATTTCTGTTACCTTGTACTTCACGGGATAAAGTGGAATGCGGTATTCGCCAGTATTCTTATCGGGGTGAATCTTAAGCTGACGACGTGAGGCAATTACTTCTGTAGTATCCTTACTGTCCAGACCGTGGCAATATTTGTTGGTGCGTGTCGTTATGGTGGGATCAAGCTGATCGCGTACGAGCCACGAGGTATTGTCGCCTTCTAGTTCCATAATAATGGTAATGTCTTCACCCAGATTATTCTTTGAAAGAGACTCTCCCAAGGGCAGGTAACCTTGATCGTTACCTCCAACTACGCGTCCTTGCAGATAGACCTTTGTTTTATCCCAAAGGTAGATGTTGTTGATATCTTTCTGCCAATTGTGTTTACGATTGTCGCCTTCTTCCTTATCGAGATCGATATAGAAACCGTCATTCTCGAACACATGCCCCTCCTTCACTACCTGAATGGTGTGGCTTCCGCCAGGTACACTTATCTCGAAAGCACCTTGTGGGGTGGTGGTTACTTCTTGTCCTGCAGAATTAATTACAGGTTGCCCATCACGTAGGAACGTCACACCACCTACGGGTATACTCGAACCCTCGTAAAGCACGTAACCAGAGAATGTGTAGTAGGTCTCCTCGTAGAAAGTAATGTCGGTAAAGAGATTATAGTCATCATCGAAGGTTACGTCGTGGGAGCCTTTTATACCATCGGCGGAAATGTCGTATACGCCTTTTGTTTGATAGATGAGGCCACTAATCTCGAAGAATCCCGACTCGTCGGTCTTTACGGTTTTCGTTATAGCATTTAAGATATTTCCTTTAGGTGTGGCTGTAACCTCAACGTTGGGTAAACCTGTACCGTTGGACAGTCGCACATAGCCTCGCACGGTTCCCGTTGGGACGCGACATCCCTCAACTGTGACGGTACTCACATGGTCGCCCTCGCACTGGGTTACACCCTCTATGGTGTAGATGTAATTGTGTTGTACCTTAGCAGTTTGGTCAAGGTAAGTGGTTTGAAAATAGTTCTTTACCAAGGTATCCACTACTTCAGGTTTCATCTTATCAGCACGTAGTATGCGGTAATAGTCGGCCACACCGCTGGTTATTCCCCACTTGAGTAAGACGCCTTGTTGTAATGTGTCGGCCTTGACTTCGCCAAGTTGAACATTATTGTTAAACTCATAGCGTGCCAATTCGCCCACCTCCTTCTTTTTGACAGTGAAGCCTAGGGTATCGGTGGAGAACAGAGGCAGTTTCGACTCACCCTTTTCCACCTTAAGGCGGAAGTCATGATCAACACACGAAGTGCAGAGATCCAGTTGCACTTGGCGATTGAGGAGTTCTTCCTGTGTTATGGTATGCTGTTCCTTGTAGCGTACCTCATTTTCTACCTTCTTGTCGATGTTGAGCGATACGTTGGCGCGTTCGTCCCATATGATGCTTTGGTGCTCAGGTTCTGTGGAGGTTTGCATCACGGGCGTCACCAAGTTACCCATCTGTTGCCATCCATTACCTAAGATACTGTCTAAAGCGGCCACAGAAAGATCGCTGGCACTGAAGCCCTGACCTACTTGTGTTACAGATTGCTTAGGGAGCGGGATGTTGCCGCTAGCCTGCCAATTGGCACTGCCCAACTTGGAAACCAAATCATCAACGCTCAGACTGCTGGCATTGTTGCCCTCGCCCCAATTCCTGAAGTGGTAGTTATTTGAACCTCCCCATACCGATCCGCCGTTATTTGCGTTATAGTTTAAACCTGTATGGTTGAAGTTGTAATAGTTGGCGCTTTCTAAATTATTTTTTACATTATTAGATGTTCCACCATCTTCCCACCCCATAAAGGCACCGGCATATGAGGTCGTATTGAACTCGGTGGCAGTGATGGAACCGTCAAACAAACAGTTGAGAATGTTGTTCTTAACCGAATGACCGTGACCAATAATGCCTCCTGCATAGCGGTCGGAGGTAATGACATTGGTGGAGACATGACAATTCTCTATGTGGTTTTCAGTACCTGTCGATACGCAATTGCCTACAAGTCCTGAAGAGTGTCTGCCACCAGTAACTGTTCCCTTGACATTCAAGTCACGAATGGTGGCATTTTTTATTATGCCGAATGGTGCTGCAAAATCCCCACCCGTAATATTCACGGTCAGCGTGTGCCCGTTGCCGTAGAAACTGCCGCAGTAATAACCTTTGGTAGTACCTACGGTCCTCGTGATGCTTACGTCGGCTGCCAAAATAGCATCGACTGCCGATGATGCGGCATTATCCACCTTTTCCGCAAATGCTTCCCAGTCGTCGTTGTTGTAAAGCACCATTCGCCCTTGGCTGTCGTATTTACGCCCGTCGTAGGGGGTGATGTAGTAGCAGTTCTCGAAGGTCACGTTCTCCGGCTGTGCCTCGCGGATGAAGGTGCGGCAGTCGTCCATCTTGGTGCCGATTTCCGTGGGGGCAAACAGGCAGTTGGTGAATGTTCCTATTTTCCCGGAAGCAAAGGCTCCAACATATCCACCCGTGCTATGGCTCTCCTCGCCCAGCAACCGGCCGTCGAAGAGGCAGTCGGTGATGGTGAAGGGAATGCCTGTCATACCAACGAAACCTCCGTTCGAAGCATCGCCGCTGACGGTGCTCTCCACAGTAGCCGATACACGACAGTTTTCTATAACGAGTTTATAAGTATAATAGGACCATGTCGTGCCCACCAGTCCGGCAGCAAATTTCTTGTTGGAACTTATCTGTCCGGCCACGTGCAGGTTCTTGATGGTCGCATTTCCCACACGGGTGAAAGGTGCTGCACCCTCTGCGTCAATTCCGTTGTAGTGGACGGTGAGCGTGTGGCCGTTGCCGTCGAAGACACCAGAAAAGGTCGTTCCGCTACCCAGCATGGAGTGGCTTTCGCCCAGGTCGATGTCGTTGGCCATGATGACTTTGTGCTCTGTTTGGCTGTCCTTATTGTTTACCCACGTAACCAGCGCTTCCCAGTCGGCAGCATTGCGCAGTACAATGCGTCCCTGCTTGTCAACAGGCAACTCATAGTCGGCAGTAGTGGCTGATGCCCCCAAGATACCTGGTGCGAATCTTACGCCCTTTACCTGTGTGGAATTGGCAAATTGGGCACCCAAGGCAAATTGGAGGTCTACATTATGATGGGTGTTATCCCATTCTCCAGAGCGCTGTACTGTGGCCGAGGAAAAATAGGGTAACATGAGTGTGGCTGGCAGTTGGCCATAGCATAGCCACTGTTGGGTCCCCAGTTCCATGAAGATGTACCCACGCGTCGAATGCGGTAATAGATATCATGGCCCTTATAGTCGGCAAGCAGGCTCTCATCGGTGTAGGTATATTCCTCGGTACCTGGCGAATAGCTAACCATATCGAGTGTTCGCCAATATGAACTGGAGGCTTCGGGTCGTTCTGATGTATTGCGTTGCACTTCCCACATATCGCTGGGTGAGATGTCGTCCCACGTGGTGTGGTTTGTCTTCCACGAGATGACAACCTTGCCGTCTTCCTGTAATTGTGCACTTACGTTTTGTGGTTGGTGCAATGTGGGCAAGTCGATGCGTTCCGATTCTGTCGTTTGTTCAGCGTCTTCCGAGTCGATGTAGGTAGCTTGTATATAAAAGTCTTTAATGCATTGGTCGGCGGGCAAGTAGGCAAAGCCAGAAACATTTTTATTTAGATCGATGCTGTGGTCATTATACATAGCGCCATTTACTTCTTTCCAGAAACCTGTAATTCGCTTCACATTATTGGTGGCAATATTGTAAAAGAGCATCATCGTGCCTATATGACTGGCATCATAACTTAATACGGGGTCCATTACTTCAGGTGTTACCAATTCGGGAGCATTGGGTATCTGCCATTCACTGGACGAAATGCCGATGTTCTTCGAACTCTCACCTGCAGGACCCACAGGGCCATTACCCGTCTTGTGGATGCTCCATGAGATGGTGACGGTCTTGCCTCGATACGAGGCGGGGATGGTCCAAACGAGGTGAATGATGGCATAATCCGTACCCGATATGATGGGGATGGTTGCCTCTTTCTCCGAAGTGGTCACATTGATGCTGCTGTAGTCGCGGTCGCGCTTCAGAATCATTGTACCGTCCACACCTTTGTAGAATTTCGCGACGGGATGTGAGCCGCTCTTGTCCCACGACCTGTAGTAGAAGAGTGTTTCCTTCTTTCCGTCGCAGGTGATGTAGACATAACCTTTGTCAATCCAACTGTCATAGCCGTCCTCATCATAGACGGGCATATCCAGAGTCATCTGTCTCATGCCGCTTAGCATGACAGAGTAACGATAAGCGTCTTCGGGTGCGTTTGATGCCGAAACTTCGTTAGCCTGGAAGGGCAACAGCAAGATGAGCATCATGACAAAAGTCTTAAAAAGACTCATTCCCCACCCTTTTCTAATAGCGAGGGGAGTAGCTACATTCGCATTCATTTTTTAAAGGTTTTGTATTTTGTTTTTCACGATAATTCGATCCTAAGGCTAGTTGTATAGTTAGTTTTTAAGATTTTGAAGCCTCCCTCCCCCTTATTATGGGGGAGTTGGAGGGACTTCAATTATCAACTAAACAAGGTGCTTGATAATATCTTCTCTGTTACCAGGCAGATAGTCGATGACGGGAATCTCAATCATGGTATAGCAACCAGGTTGCTGTTTCATGGCAGCACGAGCCACATTGACGAGTACCTGAGCCGTGAGAGCGGGGTTGTTAATCTTCATGTTGAACTCAAAGAGTTGGTTGTGAGTCTGGCCACTCACACCTTTTCGTACGAGATTCACGCCATGACCTACATCGTTCAATGCGTCCACACTTTCAACCTGGAACACATGGGTTTCGTCATTGGCAAAGTAGGGATCGGCTTTGATGGTTTTTGTCACCTCTTCCAAGTCTGCACCCTCTTCCAATTCCACGTAAACCATGCGGCGATGTATACCCTGTCCAACGGGGATGGTCATAGACAAAGCGTCTTTCACGCCTGCCTTAGAACGCACACATACGCTGTGACCCATCGAACGACCAGGACCAAAGTTGGTGTATGAGATACCCTTGGGGGCAAGGCTCTCCATGAGTGTCCTTACGACGCTGTCGCTTCCGGGGTCCCATCCTGCAGAGATGATGCTCACGGTACCATTCTCTTTGGCAACCTTATCGAGTGAGCGGCGCAGGTCGACTATCTGTCCGTGAATGTCGAACGAATCCACCGTATTGATGCCTTTAGCAAGAAAACGCTTGGCATACTCTTCGACACTGCGGGTTGGAGTGGCCAAGATAGCCACATCCACATGACCCAGTTCGTCGATCATGTCTTCCGTAATCACTTTATATCCCATCAATTCCTGTGGGCAATCCTTCATACCATGACGGCGCACAATGCCGGCCACCTCCATGTCGGGTGCTTCTTGCAATGCCTGCAGTGCATACTTACCAATATTGCCATAACCAACGATGGCTACACGAATCATTTTTTCCATATACCTATTTCAATTAAATTTTATCAATTTTCCATTAAGAACATTGGGTCCCAAGCCGGTAATTTAGTAGGCTTCTGCTTCAGAATATCGAGCACTGACTGAGGACAATATTTTTTGTTCACTACCAAGCGGAACATGTATTCACGGAACCACTCATCAGTCATAATCAGATGTCCGGCATAGCCATAAGTTGCTCCCCACGAGTTTTCTACTTTCCACTTTGTTGGTTTGCCCTCTTTGTTGAGGTCAACGGCAACAAGTGTCATGGCATGGCTCGAACCAGAGTCAAGGGTTTGTATACGCTGTTTCTTGTTCATGCCGAAGGTAGTACCTAGCAGACTGCCATAGTCATAGTTGTTCACGTCGAGCAGACCATTTGCTCGGTTGAGTTGCTTACCTACGTCGCATGAGAAGTACATAGGCACACTATCCTGCAACGAAGCGATGGCAATAGGCGACAAGTCATCGATGTCGAGGTTCACATAGAGCCAATTATGTCCGTCGTAGAGGTGACGGTCCATGTCTATTTCATACACTTTGTTATAAGGTCTGCTTGGGTCATTCATCAGCATCACATAGTCGGCATTTAGGTCCTCTTCAGGTTGGCACACCTCTTTGTAGAATGAAAGTGGAGTATAGCGTTTGGGTTCGCTCAATAATTTCCCTTTTTTATCCTTCGGTGCCCAAGTGAACTCTTTCACAGGCTCACCGTATGCCAAAGTTAGCATCTTGTAGATAGTCTTCATTTGTTCCACCTTATAAGCCTCTAGTTGCTTCACACTCTGTCCGGCTTCACTCTTCTCGCGAATGTTGATGGCTATTTCGCGCAACTTACGCTTCAAGTGTCCATTGAACTCACTTGTGCTGTTCGATACATAGGTTTCCTGCATCACATCCTTAGGAACGAGTCCATATTTCATAACAAGATCGGCCACACCCGTATAGGTACCACCGTCGCCGATGGGATTCCTCATCAACCACTGCACCTGCTGTGAGTCTATATCCATCTTACGGGTGTCGATGATGCTCTGAAGGAACAGGTTTGACTTCTCCAGTTGGTCGTAGAAGAAAGTGTAAATGTGGCTGAACATAAAACCTTCAACCCCCAGATTCTTCATGGCACGCTGGCGCAGTACATTCGTACCTGTAAACAGCCAGCATCGTCCTGAACTCTCTTGGTCGGAGATGCCTGAGTTATTGACTTCTATGGAGAACCATGTGTCCAGTGCCTGCTGGTTATTACCCACCAGTGCCATCTTGTTGATGCTGTTCGACTGGATGGCATTCCGCAATGCTCGTTCGGCAGGAGTGGTTTCGCCACCCTTTTCCAATTGGCTCAAAACTTCAGGTGTAATTGTTTGTTGTGCATTTGCTGTTGCACAGAATAACATTACAGTAAGAAACAATCTAACTTTCATAATATCACAATTTTGGGAACAAATATAATAATATTTGTCCGAATGTCCGTTATTTTTATCATAATAAATCCTAGAATACCCTCAAAACTTTAATCTATTAATAGTTTTGGTATCTGTTTTTATGAAAAATAACTTCAATTATTCCCAAAAAGAGTGAGAAAGTTAGTATGCATTTGATTGATGAGGCTATTGAGCGTAATGCCTCTCAAGTGAGCCACTTTTGCATAATGATCGGCAATAGGATGGAGTGTGTCTTCGTCGGTTTCTAAAAGCATACGGTCGAGAGGACAAGCAAGCAAGGCTTGCTCGTTGTAGCGGATGCCGAAACTGAAGTAGAATAGTCCACCCCCGTTCTCTCCTATGATGGAAAGGAGTTGTTTAATTTGTTGTGCGTTACCACGATAACCATGCCAAATGAAAGTTTGTTGAGCATGGAGTTCTTGCCGGATGCGAAGCACATCATCAATGGCACGGACACAATGGAGAAAGAGTGGAAGGCGGAGGTTTTCGCTTAACGCCACTTCTTTGCGAAAAACCTGAAGTTGAAGGTCATATGGTGTGTCGCAAACTTTGTCAAGTCCGCTTTCACCAATAGCAAGGAGCTTCCTCCCATAGTTTTCAATGTGGGTTTCATCACCTCTTTGTGAGGGGGAAGGCGTTAAGTGCCAAGGATGCCGACCTCGTGTGTCGATGCCGTCTTGTATGACACGCTCGCCAGCAAGGCTAGGATGATGGGTATGGAAATCTATCAGCTCCATGGTTGTTGAATACAAAACAAACTATGAACTCTGAACTGGGCTCAGCCCTAAGGTACAGGATCATACCCACTGCCTCCCCAGGGATGGCATC